>ERZ777011.902-NODE-902-length-39181-cov-3.320452_pt1 | contig 39181 bp, 54 predicted proteins | sample MGYA00374964_ERZ777011 | MGnify/ENA primary metagenome ERZ777011 (study PRJEB29310, sample SAMD00008975) | mouse gut metagenome | study: EMG produced TPA metagenomics assembly of the Metagenome analysis of fecal microbiota from mouse which was promoted...
AAAGGTATCAAGGAACAAAGGTTAATGTTGATAAGCCATTAAATTATCTTGAAAATTAATAATTAAATTATAATTAGCTAAAAGATGACATTGTGGTAATTTTAAGCCCCTTTTATTCGTAACACTCGAATGAAAGGGGCTTTATTGCGCACTTATATTGGTGAATTAAAGATTATTATGAAAATTAATAATTTTACCCAATCGCTGAATAATTATGAAAAACTACAGGTGCTGTTATAGCAGTATTTGTAGCCAATTGATGCCCCTTCTCGTATTTAAAAGGGGCATCAAAGGGGAAAATTTATAACTTATCTAAGTTAGAGTCGAGCTGTTGCTCGGCTTTTTTTGTTACATGTAAATAAATATCTTTTGTTGTAGTCGCATCTTTATGGCCTACTCGGTTTTGAATTAAGTAAAGAGGAACACCTAATTCAGCGAGTTTTGAAATGTGAGTATGGCGGAATGTGTGAACAGTGGTTATTTTTTGAATATTAAGCTCTTTTTTTGCTTCACGAAGCCAATCGTTGAGGGTAGTATTGTTCATTGGATACCCATATCTTCCAGATGAAAAAATAAATTGAGTTCCATTCGCTTCTTTTTCTTCGTCATGTATAATTTCTAAAGCTCTTTTAGGAAGAGTAACATCACGATTACTTTTAGCCGTTTTGGGAGAAGGCTGTTTCTTTTTATTAACTAAGGTGCTATTAATTACGGCTACCTGTTTTCCATCTTTTTCTATTATGTCATTAGGAATTAAAGCAGCAGCTTCACCGAAGCGCAAACCGGTTTGATAAAGAAACTCACAGAAACGCCCATAATGTGGGGAGCGTTTATACATATATTTTAAGATCTTATTTAACTCTTCTTCATCAAAGTATTTCTCTTCAATCTTGTCCGCCGCACTGGATTTTTTATAGTTAACATCGGCTTCTTTAATTGGATTAGTTTTAATATAATTATGTTTTTTTGCATATCGAAGTAAATTTCCTAGAGTGCCTTTAAATTTTTGAACTGATGAATTTTTGTAGTTCTTTTTGTAGATTAGATCATCTAAATAATTTGACAATAAAACTGGTTTGATGTTAGCGACTAAAACATCTTCACCGAGTGTATTTCTAATGATTGTTGCACGACTTTTATTATTAATATAAGTGTGTTCTTTAACCATAGTTTTATAAATAGGTAGCCATTCATCGATTAGTTCTCCTAAAGTAACACCTTTTTTAATAGTTCCATCATCGACATGCCTTAGTTTGTGCTGTATTTTTGCCTCTAAAGCTATCTGAGCCTTTCTACGAGTTGTATTGGTATTCTTATCAAAAGTGACAGAAACCTTCTTATACTTACCTGTGAGAGGATCTTTATATTGTTCTCTAAATTTGATTCTGCCATCTTTTGTTGTTTCAGCCCACATTATTAATCTTCTCCAATCTCCATCATACTTACTGATTCTTCTAAACTATCAAGGATTTCGTTAGTTTCGATAAACTCAATCCATTTATCTCTTGGTGTATTTCTATTGGCTTTCACCCCCTTATAGAGTTTGTCATAAACATTACCGATAAAATCATCAGTATATTTATCTACAGTGCGCTCAATCTTAGCTTCATTCCATCGTTTAGCTGATTGACGCTTTTTATTTTTAGCTTCTTGTTCAGCCCGAACCTTGTCTTTGAAGATAGTAATTGCAGTAGAGTTGTTGTCGATGTATTCTAGTAATTCATTTTTATTCATAATAAACAGTCCTTCCCGTACATATGTTCTTTATAGTGTCTTTTTAAACCGGTCGAATTCGACCGGTTTAACTTAATGATCCTTGTTATAATTAAGAAAAGAAATTACGAGGTGAATAAAATTGAAACTTAGCGAAGCAGCTAAAATTGCAAGCAAATCTGGTAAAGCTATTATGCTCAACCGTAATGGAATGAATATTCATTTGTTACCCACAAATACAACATCAGCAATCATTGAATCTATAGATAATGGTCGTAGTTTAATTTACTGGCATCCCGCCCTAGAGGATATTATTTCCGAAGATTGGAAAGTAACTGATGATTTTAGAATTAAGCAATTGCCATCACAATCAAGTGGCCCTACAGGAGTGCCAGGTGTTAGTATGGAGGATACAGCTCGAATCCATCATTTAAGCAGAATGGTATAGAACACGCTGAAATTAAGAGATTAAGTTTATGATCTTGGCTATTTGTGGTTTTGAAACATTAGGAGACTTTTTATACCATAGATTTAAATTATCTAAAAAGCTGTTTTCGTCCTTAAAAGAAGCAAGGACAGTTACGGATTGCCAAAATGATTTGTCCTCTAGTATAATCGGCATAATCAGATTAGCTAAATGACGCTCAGCTTCTCGCCATTCGTGGTTTGTCCTTAATTTAGCCAAGACTTCAAAAGATTCGTTAGATAGTTTTTTGGGCTCAAAAACAAATGTTTCTTCTTTAAAAAGATTCTTTTCATAATCAATAAAATGATTAGAAAAAAGCTCTTTAGCCGCAAGAGAAGTAGTGCTAATTTCTATTAATACAAATCGTGAGGCACATTCACAAATGACTTCTTCAAACCATTCGTCTTTTCTTTGTGGATCATAAGAACTGTTAATTAAATCGTGACAATATTCATGTGCAAGCTGGTAAACTTCTTGTGCCCAGTAAAGTAGCGATCCCATGCTTAGTTTAATTTGAATAGGGTTCTTGTCGGGCAAAGTACTGGGACTTTCAAAATCAGGAGAAACAGAAATGTTAATGTCTTTTGTAATTTGTTTTCCTGAAGCTTTTTCCATGATGCTGAACACAAGTTTTGCCCATGTATCAAATTTAGCCATTTGGTCTTGATTTAATGATGAATGCAAATCATATGTAATATTTTTTGTGTTGATAAATATCACATCCTTTTAGTAAAGCTTTTTCTCCGGAGAGGGCTTTTTTATTTACCTTGCCGATTTGCGATAACCAGCGGCTTGTGCTTCAGCTTCTGTGTTAAAGTAAACAGCATTAGCTGAGTTCATGCGGTAGCCTTGTTGATCTGGTGTGTGATAAACCATTGTACGTGAGTTACCAACGATTGTACCTTGTTGGTCAGTCTCCATGTCACCTTTGGTTGTATCAGTATCGTTATCATTGTTATCGTTGCTTGTAGCAGTTGAACTCTCTTTATCACTAGTGTCGTAACCATCATTACTATTGTTAGAAGAATTATCATAATCATCTGACGAATCGCTATCACTTTCATCGTCTTCATCGTCCGCTGACTCATTTTCATTTTTGCTGCTTTCATCTTTCTTACTGCTACTTGATGATGCTACTTTAGCAGAACTGGTTGAGTGTGATATTTCTTTAGTGGTGTTATTTACTGCGCCGTATAAACCACTAAAAATTATAAGAGCAATTAGTGATGGCAATAGTCTTGTTAATAGTAGGTGTTTTCTATTGTCATTTTCTTGATAAACTTTAACCCCAAAATAGATAATAGCCACAATAGAAGCGACAATTCCTAGAAACATTAGTATCTTAAATAGCCAGATAATTACAAATAAAGCAATACCAACACATATTGCAGTTCCCGTTCCCTTACTTTTCATAAAATCCCCCGGATTTATAATCCTAATAATTGTTTTTTCTTAGCTTCAAATTCTTCTTGCGTAATTATTCCATCGTCAGCAAGTTTTTTGAATTTCACAATTTCGTCAGCAGAACTTGTAACTGTATTTTGTGAGACGGCATTTTCATTTCTATTTAACTGTTCGTTTAATGAATTAGTTAGTGCTTTAGCTCCGTCCAATGACAAATTAGTAAATTTAAAGTTTTGGGATCCATTTGAAATGAATAATTTAGCAAATACCATTCCAGATTTATAAGACAAATCATTAATTTTAGAAAGGGGAATATTAATGGACTTTGTTTCCAATCCCATAGGAGCTCTATAAACAGCTAAAAATCTTTTATTCGTGCTTAAAAGAAGCATCACTTCAGACCCACTATTTCCATTTGTTGCACACAATATTTTTTCATCTTCATCTAATATTGAAGGCAAAGCTTTGAGAATAGGCTTTACACCAACAAGTTTGTCGGCTTTAACTTTGTCGACTTGTTCAGTGATTCTATCTAACTGACTATTAATAGGAATTTTTTTGTCGTCAGCTACTAAACTAATTAAATAAGAACTTTCATAATTTGCGATTGCATTAGCTGCATTTAATTTTATTCCCAATTTAGTAACACTTTTATCGCTAAAGATACGTTGAACATCATCTTGACAAACGCTCTCTTTATCCTTTGTTAAACATTTTGCATCAAGCATTCTTAATTTTTTACCACAAATACAACATATTCTACTCATATTTATTTACTCCCTAATATAGCTTTTAACGTCGATCAGTATTTGGACGTGATATTAATTTGCTAATTTTTTGTTTTTAAACATCGCATCATACTCTCGTCGAGACTCACGTATGGCCCAACTTTCAGCAACTTTTGTTCTGAATTGGGTTCCATCGGAAAGATCTCCTGTATCAAAGTCAGAGTGTGTGCATTCATGAAGCGCAGTTTTCAGCCAGTCCAATTGAGGCTGGTTTTCGTTTATATATACTTCATTTCCTTCAATGTGCCCATGATAGTGCAGATTAGGAACATCAATCATATAGAATTTTAATTCAGGATGTTGGTCCTCGATTTTCTCTAAGTCTGACATTTCCATAGCAATCACCTCAGACGCGTCGACGGTTCTTCATTGCAATTTTAACCATTTCAATGATGTCGTTGCGCTCTTCATCAGAAATATCAGGATCGATAGAATAAGCGACTAACTTTTGATTTCTAGTAAGTTCATCGTTACTATTGCGTGAAGAATCAGTAACGCCGGCCATATCATCAAACGGAACATTAAATATATCAGCTAATTTTTTAATCATTTCAATTGAAGGAGTATTTCTACCTAGTTCCCATCCAGAAACCGTAGAGGATTTTACATTTAATAAATCGGCTAATTCTTTTTGCGTATATCTTTTTTCTAATCTATATTCTTTTATTCGTTGTGATATTTCCATAGTATCACACCTCCCGTATAGTATTTCTACACATTAAGTATAGTTCTTCTGTACAAAAAAACTAGAAAATTAGTTGTTTTGTGTTGCAATTAGTCGATTCGTGTACTATACTATACGTGTAGTAAAGAGAGGAGGGAAAATAATGAAGTTTACGCTTAAACAGGCTAGGCGTTATGCTGATTTGACGCAACAAGAAGTTGCTGATCGCTTAGGTGTTGGGCTTGCAACCTATCGGACATACGAGTGGGGAACTAGCCAGATGAGAATGGATAAAGCGAAGCGTTTTAGCAAAATAGTTGGTATTGATTTAGACAATCTTATTTTTTTACAGCCTAACTAGTCGATTCGTGTAGAATGAGCGGAAATGGCGACAAGATTTACCGAGTCTTGAATATGTAGGAGGCAACAAATGAATCTAAACAAAAAAGCCACCAAGGAGGTGACTAGGTGAGCTATCAAACTTACTTATCTATTTGTAATCTTTTTGCTCCGATTTTAGCTTTGCTATTAGTTTGGGTCTGCGTGACTTTTGATCTAGATACGAAGAAAGCAGTGGCTTTGCAATTGGCTCTAATTTTAATTCTTTTGCTAATTGCGTTGCTTCCTGCAATGTTTCCACAACAATTTTGTCAAATAACTCATTAACTTCTTCAACTCCTTTTATGGATTCTTCTACAGAAGGAGCGTTGATAAAGCCGGAGTATAAAGCAGTAGAAAGAGTGCTATATCGCTCATCAGCAATGAGATTAAATCTTGCAACAAGCGGTGGTAAGTCTTTTCCCATATATTCCAGATTTTTGTACAACAACGAAGAGATGTTAAATATAAGGCTTTCATTATCTTTGCTTACAGCGGAACGCAAATCATAGAAGTTCCAGTATTTCGGCTTTATCTCATAAAAAGCTTTAATAAACGGAATGTAATAAGTCTGATATCTTTTTAATTTTTGATCATTGCCAAGCTTTTTAATAACATTTCTGGAACTTACATAGCCAGAAATAAAAATTGAAGCTATGGAAACAACCATTGTTAGAATGGATAACCAATTTGATGTATTCAAAAATTTCATCGCCTTTCTAGGTGATTATAGCAAATTAAGGAGGTGACTTGATGAAGCAGGAAAAAGTAAAGCAAATTGCCGAAGCAATGAGTGGGCTCAGCTATCGCGAATTTGAAGAAGTAGCAAGTGTTATTGAAGCAAGCTATCACGTAACAAAAAAAGAACTGACCTCCAAAGAGATCAGTTCTGCAATCAAGAACGTGCATTAGTCATAAACGATTTGTAACAGATAAGGACTAATGCGATATTCCTTGCCCTCATAAATCAGTTCTAGATAAGGCAACTGATATGCGGAGTTAAACATGTCACGCTTTTCTGGTGCGTAGATTTTGGCATTTTCTTCCCACCAGATTAAAGGTGATTTGTGATCGATACCAACTTCGCAGTTTGGATCAGACGTTAAATCGGTCCAACCCATTGGGGCTAAATTGGCATAGATGTGTTTTTTAGGCTCCATTAATATTCACCTCCTTTCGTTAGGAGATGTCTTAATTATAGCAAAAGAAAGGAGTTGATTAGATGTCCGAGTCTACTGTCATCGTTACAAGCGAGAAAGAAATTCAAAAAATTGTTAATAATGCTTTGCAAAGATTTACTAATGAAATTGTTGTTCCACTACTAAATCGGACACAACAGGATGCTAATGGTTTAAGGAAATACAAGGATGTTGTCGATGAAGGACGTTATGGCTCCAGAGCTTTCTTAGATAGTTTGCGAAGGAGTATGTCCGATAAAGAAGAACAGCGTATTTTCCCTAAAAAAGAAGGAATGCTTTATGTAGTTGTACCTGATTTAGAAGACTACTTAGCAGGAAGAAAGTTAAGGCATGAAACTATGATAAAACTTGATTCACGCTTGAGAGGAGTGATGTGATGTTAGGACTAGCAATTCCGTGGCTCGTAATTATGGCTTGCTTCCTTGTAGGAGCAATCGTCAACGTTATCGAAGGCGAGAAACTGAATGTATTGAAGCCAAAGTATCGAAAGAAACATTAAGAAGGTGAAGAGCAGTGAGTAAGGAAGAGATACTGCTAGATTTGATTACAAAAATTCTTACAAAAAAATATGTGCTAGATGAAGTTAGGCGTAGTAATTCAAACGATAAGCAAGAATATGATTTTGTAATAAAAAAAGCCTCCTCAAAAGGAGACTTGAATGTTAAGAAACCTATGACAAAAGAAGAATACGAGAGAATGATTAAAAATCGAGAATATTTTTCTTGATATATTCCCACTCATTATCTGTTAACCATCCAGAATAATTTGATGACATTCCTGATGGTATTTCTGAAACAAAAACTCTGTCATTGACATCAACATAATTTTCTAACTTATGCATTATTTGCCAAGCGCTTAGCTCTGAACGAAAAACATAAGTCGAATCCCAGCAATGACACCAAGTACCAGTTGAGATTTCATCTTCAATAATTTTATGCAACTTATTGTAGTCTTGTCCGGGAGTATTTAAATCATAGGTAAGTATATAAGGCTTGCTCATATTATGCACCTCACTTTGATTGAATTGACGATTAATTTACACGAAGGAGTGTTATGCAAATAATCGTAATTTTGATTATAGCACTACATGTGGATATAGAAAGGGTTGATTTATACAAGATGTTGTGGAATATCATACAAGTTCAATTAGATAGGCAAAAGATAACAGTTTATCGCTTATCTAAAATGACAGGCATACCGCTAACAACCATTTATAACTACAAAAACGATGGGAAGGAACCACCGTTTAAAAATATGTGCAAGATTGCTGACGCATTAGACGTTAGCTTAGATGTTTTCAGAGAAAGGAAGTGAAAAACAAATGACACTAACAAAGATCGTTAATTCTAAGCTTACAGCAATGCTAATAGGTGCTTGGACCACCTATTGTGCAGGTGTTGGTGATTATGGCGGAGCAGTTTTCCTGCTGTTCTTCTACTCACTGATGCTATGGGACTTGAATACAAAAAAAGCCACCGGCGCTGGTAACACCGATGGCAAGTAGATAACACATGAAAAAATTTATCTAAAGGAAGTATAACACATGTTTGACGAAAAAATGAAAAAAGCAGAAGGATTTATCCTCCTACAAAATAATCTAATGAACGCAGTATTTGTTAAGCAAGCAACCCCCGTAGGTGATGTTGAAGCACTTACTCGCTATTACAAATCGCAACAAACTTTATCAGAACTATTTAATGAGCAAATGGGGTGGATGTAATGAATAACGAATTAGTAGAACGATCAGAACAACAAGAAGTAATTAACAATGAAGAAGAATTAGCTAAAAAACTATATCGTTTACGGAAATTGAAAGAAGAACAAGCGATTGAAGATGAACGTTATCAACGTGAGATTGCCGAAAGCAATGAATGGTATAAGCCTAGCAAGGCTAAGCGTACTAATCAGATTGATGATGTTACAGCTTTAATTGAAGACTATTATCAACGTCGCTATGCAGAAGATCCTTACTATCGTTACAAAGATCGTAACGGAACAGTAAGCAAGAAGACATCTACTGATTATGACTATAACGATGAAGAATTGATTAACTCACTACCAGATGAACTTTTAAAGACGACCGCTAAGAAAGCTGAATTGAAGAAGTTATTCCAATCAGAAAAGGTAGATGGGCGTAAAAAGATTATCACTGATAATGATGGACATCCTATTACCGAGGATGGAGAAATTATCAAAGGCGTAGTTGTTAAAGAGAAAACAGAAGTCACCATTAAAACAACTAAGTGAGGTGTCTGATATGAAGTTTTATAAAGCTGGAGCAATTCCAGAAGTACCAAATATGTACTTTATTTATGGCGACGGCGGGACGGGTAAGACAAGTTTATTCAAACGATTCAAAGGAAAGAAGCTCTTGTTCAGTTTTGACAAGTCAACCAATCCACTACGTAATCAAAAAGATACTGACTTTATGGTCGTTGAAGAAGATGATTTCCCTAATATCCAACAGTTAGTGGTCGGATTTCTACAGCGGGCAATAAAGAGTGGTGAGTATCAAGCAATCGCATTGGATAACGTCACCTCATTACAGAACTTAGTATTAGAAAATATCGACAATGCTTCCAAAGATAACCGGCAGAATTATCAGAAGTTGCAAATCTGGTTCAGACAGTTAGCTACTATGCTACGAGAGAGCAATGTAACCATCTATGCCACTGCACATCAAATTGATAACGGTACTGGCGGACTAACGGGTGCAGGACGTTACGGGGCTGATATGAACGAAAAGACGTTTAACGCATTCACAAGTGTATTTGATTTCGTTGGACGGCTGTATGTTCAGGACAATCAACGTTGGATTGATTGCGACCCAGAAAGCGGTAATCACGGTAAGAACAGAATTGATGATCGTACGAAATTTCACGCAGAAGAATTAATTGAATCTAAACAAGAAGAACAAGCAAAAGAAGAAGGAGCTGCTTAATTATGAACAACAATCAACCAGTATTATTTACAACTAATCATAACAATGTTTTTGGATCACAAGTACCAGATGAAGCGGGTATTTACAACGTTGTAGTTTCACCGGAATCAATAGCAAAGAATTCAAATAATGGTAATCCAATGGCTTCAATGGATTATGTAGTTATGGACGGAACACAAAAAGGTAAACATATTTATGACCGTCTTGTTTGGACTAATACATCGCAAGAAAATCATGATTTATCAATTAAGCGATTTAATACAGTAATGATGGCGGCAGGTTTCCAAGATGGAATTGACATTCATACCATTCCGGAATTTGTTCAGAAGATGCTTAGACAACGATTAGCTGTTGAGACTGAATGGCAAAAGAGTGATTACAACGGTAATACCTATTTAGTAGTAACACGTTACCGCATGTTACAAGCAGATGGAAGCCAACCAAATGGGCAAAAACGTCCTCAAAATAACAGTAATCAAACTAACAACGGCTTTGGCACTGCTAATCAAACAAATGGTAAACAGCCATTTAATAACAATAATGGTGCTCCAATCGAGATTGACAATGACCAACTACCATTCTAAGGACTGATATAAATGCCATCAATGAAAGTTCCTGCAAGAGTTTATGTTCAAGAAAAGAACGGTAAGCGTTTCGGAATTTCCGAATACTTGGAAGAAGTTAATTGGGAACACGTAGCCAATATTAATGATGGTAATGTTCAAGGAGTACCTGCGATGGTCACTTTTGCTGATAAACGTGAAATAAGCGAGTTACAACGCCATTTTTACTATGCGTTGCTAGGCGACATTATCAACTGGTCTGGTGAGACCAAAGAAGTTATCGATGAATACTTCCATAATCTTTACTGGGAAAAGAATTGTGGCGAAGAAATCAGCCTAAAAGATGGCTCATCTAATAGCATGAGCGACGCTAAGCGATTAATTGATTACGTGATTGATTTTATTTTCGACAATCAAGTACCAGTGAAGAAAGGATATGAACTTTTGCCAAGAAATGAAGAACATTTCCAGTATCAAAGCGTAATGCATAAGAGTTGCTTGATTTGTGGTCAACATGCAGACTTTCACCATGTCGACACGGTAGGTATGGGAAGAGACAGAACCAAGATTGACCACACTAAACATCGTGTAATGGCACTATGCAGAGTACATCACACGGAATATCACAAGATTGGCGCTAGTGAGTTTTGTAAAAAGTATCACTTAACCAGAACTGGAATCAAGTTAAGCGAGAAAGACTTAAAGAAATTAGGAATTAAAGGAAAATATAACGATTGATAGGAGGTGAAGTCATGAATTACCTGAGCATCAGTATTAACTTTGCACGACAGATTCCAATGCTAAATCCCACAACAGGAGAAATTGCGCTGTTTCATGCCCTCTTGGATTTAAAAAATATTGATATGAATTTCAAAGACAAAACAGGCAAGAAAAAATCTTGGGCGGATGGCTTTGATCCAACAAGTGCAACCTTACAACTATACAGTGGCTTATCAGCTAATGGGATAGTAAAGGCACGTGAAAAACTGAAAGCTTTAGGTTTGATTGATTTCAAATCCAGAGGACGAAGAAAATCTACTATTTACAGGCTATTAGACCTTAGTAGTGATAAGAGTGCGTTTAATAGTAGTGATAACAGTGGTGATATTAGTGGGGATAACAGTAGTGATAATAGTGTGACCCTTATTAAAACTAAACAAGACAAAACTAAACTAAATAATACTAGTGAGAAATCGCAAGCGACCCCTCACGAGCAAAAGAAAAATTTTTCGGCTGATTCAGTTGAGTATCGTTTGGCTATGTATCTATTTGACAAAATCAAGCAGAATAATCCACAGCACAAAGATTTAACTGCCAGTCAAGAACAAAAATGGGCGGACCACATTCGACTGATGATTCAAAGAGACAGGCGAAGCCCACAGCAAATTAAAAACATGATTGATTGGAGCCAAGCCGATAGCTTCTGGAAACAGAATATCTTGAGTACGGCTAAATTGCGTAAACAGTACGACACAATGGCTCCTAAAGCTAATAGCCAATGGCAAGCTCAACAGCCTAGAAAGCGTGTTTATGAATAGGAGGCAAAGCTAATGGCATTTGTAAAAGCTAGTTGGAATATTGATCCTAAATTGTTTGAAAAAGCTGGTGTTGATATTCACGATCCTAAGCTTAAAGAAATTGTTGAAGAACGCAATAAGCAAATGCATAACAAGTTCAACCGCCAGCTTAAGCGAAAGAAAGTATCGCTGATGTGGAATAAATCTCTCTGGGCTTCTGGTGAAATTGAATTCACATTTGACGATTGGAAGCCAAGCGAGCGAGAAAATGCACTTAAGGCTAAGAACTTAGGCAACAAGGCGTTTAAGCTAACAAAAGAAATGTTAAATGGTCACTTAAATGTTGTTATGAGTGGTGATGCAGGAGTTGGGAAAACCTCACTAGCCCTTGCGATGGGTGATTTGTTACGCAAACAAAATATGACAGTACTGTTTGTTTCAACCGTTGCTCTAAGTCAACTAGTCAGTGACCAATACAACTACACTGACCGCAAAGAACAGTTACTTGCTTTAACTAAGGCTATGGAAAATTGTGATGTCTTAATTCTTGATGATTTAGGAGCGGATGGCGGTAGTGCTGAAAAGGTTATGAGTGCTGGATACGCAGGAACTCGTAAAGACTTACAAACGTTGATGTTTGAAGTGGCTAACGCTCGCTATGAAGGGACAAAAGCAGAACGAAAGAATGCTAACGAAAAAGGGATCAAGCTAATTAAGCCAGTACATGAAACGATTATTACAACAAATAATATGACTGATGAACTAATAAGAATTTATGGCGAACGAACTGTTAGTCGTTTGATAACGCGTGATCCCAACCATCGTTTAGCATTTAATGACATGGAAGATATGCGAATGAAAGAAGGTATTTAACATGAAAACAATATGCCCTGCTTGCAATGGGAAAAAGGTACTTACTTAGGCCATAAATGTTGTGTATGTGGTGGAAAGGGAATCTATCACATTAGCAAAGAGTTAATTATGATGATGTATCACAACGGAGATTTGAAGGGGAAAATAGCATGAATGCAAATAGTTTTATCACAACCGATGAGCTGATTTACACGATCAATCACAGTAAAGAAATTGATCGTGGCGATGAGATGGGTCCATTTGCCGTTAAACGGGGCAAGTATGTTTATATTTACCGCACATGGCAAGATGTACGAGACGAAGAAGAGCGTAAGCCGATGTGGCAGATGATGATTCCTGTTAACATCGAAAGCTTATCAGAATTATACGAACGAGAAGACCTAGATGCTGATGATTTAGAAAGTAAAGGCTTCTGGCCTCTAATTGAACTCATTAGCAAGTATGCACATACGCCATTAATTTTTCGAGGCACAGCGCTAAGTGATAATGACAAAGAAGAACTGAGGCACCGACTAATGGGCTATCTTAAAGATCATACAGTTAGTGAGGATTATCGCAACGGCCGTTTAGATGCAATGCACGGTGTCATGTGCCAGCTTGGCATGGAAGATGATTACGACGCAACCAAAGGCTCGTATAAAGCCATGAAGATTAAGGCGGGTGTTGAGAGTGCTTAAACTCATCTTGTTATTAGGCATTTTTGCCTGTGGCTATGCGATGGGGGTTCATAACCGATGAACCATTTTAGCAAGAAAGTAGAAGTAGACGGCTACAAGTTTGATAGCGAAAAAGAAGCTAATTTCTATCTACGCTTTGTCAAAACTTGTGGCAAACGATATGAAGTTCATAAAAGTTTTGAACTGATTAGCAAGTTTCCAGTGGGCGGATATAAGCAACGAAGTATAACGTATGCGCCAGACTTTGTTGTATATGGCGCTGACGGGTCCATAGAGCACGTTTACGACGTGAAGAGTGGTATTAATCAACGAGCAGTCGACACGGCCGCTAAACTACGTTTTAAGCTGTTTTCACTAAAGACAGGATTGCCAGTCGAGGTAGTGGTTCCAAGAAAGAACGATTTTAAGATGAAGCTATATGGCTTCACTACTAATCGTATTCAAGACCCACATAGTCGCTATGACCGTCATGGCAACATGAAGTGAAAGAAGAACGGTGAGCCAATTTATGACTACTACGACGTTCATAAATCGGTGAACTACGACATAAGAGACACAATCGGGTGGTAAAGCTGTAAAGCAGAGCCATCTACGAAGCGGAGGAAATTAAAGAATGACAGAAGAATTAGTAATCATGCGTGATCAACAAGCAGTGACAACCAGCTTGCAAGTAGCAGAGAATTTTGGAAAAGATCACAAAAATGTATTGCAAAGCATTAAAAATTTGGCGGCTGAAAATTCAGCCACGAAAAATATGTTTGCAGAAGGAACTTATGTAAATCGAGGTAAAGAATATCCTATGGTTTACATGAACCGTGACGGCTTCTCACTTTTAGCAATGGGCTTTACCGGAAAGAAGGCTCTTCAATTCAAGTTGAAGTACATTGATGCTTTCAATCAGATGGAGAAGCAACTTCAACAGCAAAAGCCCCTTAGCTTACCTGAACAAATTGGTTTAATTGCCAAAGGCTATGAGAGCCTTTCAGCAGACGTTGAGGATATTAAGAATCGAATGGGATTGCCTAGCAACATGGCTCATTCGTTTTCTAAGAAGCGTAACGCAAAGATTATCAATGTTCTAGGCGGTAAGAAGTCTAATGCGTATCGTGACAAGAACGTTCGAGCTAAGACCTATCGAGCATTGTTTAGTTCATATCGTGAGACGTTCGATCAAGACCGATACAACGACTTACCGATGAAAGACTTTGATAAGGCAATTGATTTTGTTAACAACTGGTATCCGCCGTTTGAATTGCAACAAGAAATTCGGCGAGCTAATGCACAGCTAGCGATTGTTTAGGAGGTCAAGGGTGATGAGTAAACGAACTCGTAAGCGCCAGATTGCCAAGGCTAAGCATATGATGGCTTGGCACGATCACACAAGCTACGAATGGTCACAATGGTGGCACAAAACGGCTAGAAAGCCTAAGAGGTGGAAGAAATGAATAAACATGGCGAAAACATTGTTCTAAAAGTTAATAAAGATAAATGCTTAGCTGGCTTTTATGCGCTAGGGTTTGAACCTAAAGAGATTATGGGAGTTCTATATCAAGCGATTACCGTGTTATGTAAGGAACAGGGAGTAGATCCGGCACTTCAATTAATGCAGTTGATGATAGCGGCGGAGGAAGGAAAGAATGATGGAACTAACTGAAAAGCAAAAGAATTGCCCGTACTGTCATGAAAAAGGTGGAAATCATTATGTAAAGCCAATTGAAGACGTACCAGGGCATTCTATGGGCTTGATACTAAGAGAAGATGGTTGGCACTTATGGACAAATGAAGATGATGCTTTTGAAACCATCTTTCCTGTTAAGCGTTGTCCTGAATGTGGGCGGTCACTAAATGAGGAGGAAGAATAATGCTACACAAATACAGAAAGACAGCCTTAATTGAAGCTGAACAGTTCGATGGGTCAGATGAAACGATGAAGAAATATTGTATTACCGATGATGGCTTTGGTGAAACCTTTACTTTTCGGAAAGATAATAATTGTTTACCGCTAAAACGTGGTTGGTGGATTGTTAATCTTGGGGAAATTACCGTATTTGATTATACATTCACTGATTGGAAAACAATGAGTGATGAAAAATCTCGTAAAACTTATGAGAGGTGCGACTAGATGAAACATGAAGCGGAACAAGAATTACTTAAAACACTTAATGGTCAATTGAGCGAGCTGCCGGCCGTTGCTAAGACAATGATTCAACAATATCAAATGTCTGCAATTGTACTGTCAATAATATTTGGCGTTCTATTTATTGCAACATTAATTATCACAATATGGCTGGCACTTTATTTTTATAAGGAAAAAGAAGTATCAAATTTATATCACAATCATTATGACGATTATCTATGGTATGTGTTATTTGGTGGGATTCCACTAAATATAGTGTTGTTTGTTTCATTGACAATTAACATCGTTCACGCCTGTGCGCCAATTGCTTCGATTATTAAAGACTTGTTGAACTAGGGAGGTAATTAAACATGGCAAAATCAAAAAAGCAAAAGTAAAAACCGCCGACGCAAGAAACGTCAACGGCGAGAAGAAAATAAATTAAAGCGGGAGAGTAAGAATGACAAGCAAAGTTAAAACTGCATGGGGTGCCTTAGTTGCTGTTATTGTGATGATGTTCTGTGCCTGTATTTGTGGGCTAGTACTTGGTGGATTAATTTCAGCAAATATCTTGCTATGGCACTGGATTATTAGCATGTTATAGGTGGCAATCAATGAAACAAATGAATGAAAAGATTATTGCCTTGTACAAGGGTGAGGAATTCATTGATGTCGGTACTTATAAAGAAGTTTCCGCCAATCAGCATATGAGCGTACGGTACTTGCGTTCAATCAAGTCTAAGACGCCAAAACGATTGGCACATTATGAAAACGAGCATTATATAAACGGGATGTTGATAATAAGCTTGTAAAAAGCGTTAAATTGCGTGCAATTGCATTAAAAAAGACGCTCTACTGTGAGAGCGCCCTTGAGATATAAATAAACCAAAATAATTATATCACAAGGGGAGTAGACACAGTGAACAGCGTATTTGAAAAGTATGACCGTAAAAAATCATGTGACAAAGCCCAAGCGTGGCTAGAAGAATATTGGTACTGGAGGGACGAAGCACAGAAAAAGAAAATCACCTTAGGATCACCTAGTTTTGACGGACAACCTAAGGCAAGAACGTATGATCCAGATAGAAGAATTATTGATTGGACGAATGCACAGAATGAATGGAAGCGTCGTGAGCTTGTGATTAAGTATATTGCTTCTAAAGGGGACGATCACGAGCTATATGCACTTATACTTGATAACCGCTTTGTTCATCATCATCGTTCAGTAACACAAGTAAGGATGGACTTAAACATCGCTGAAAGGACATTCAATCGAATGCAAGAAAAAGCATTGTGGGAAGCAGCAAGGATAATTCCAGCTGATGTTCTCGTTGAAAAGTAAAGTGGCGGTGTTTTGGCGGTAAAATGGCGGTATTTTGGCGTAATTTTCAAGAAAAACAGCCTTATTATGGTATTGTCGAATGATTACGAAAACGACTTTACTTTTCAAATAACGTGCCCGAGCAAGCCTTTAACTGCTCTACGTATTTTCAAGACTCATTACTGGGATCTCTTGTTAAGCGTAGGAAAGTGTGGAATCCGGTAGCCAAGCCGACGCGATGGTGGCAGATGACCATAATCCACGTAGGGAAGCTGCTTATGGAAACAGCAACATTCCCAGTAAATAGCTATTTATGTTTAAGACTGGCACTCAACTTCTATGTATTACAATAACGATTAATTATTAGATGGAGTGCTTACAACATGAACGTGTGCGAATTTCTCAAAATAAAACCTCAATAGAGTGCCAGTCTTTTATACGAATATGTAGATTAGATACCGAGCTAATCACTTGCGGGGGCAGTTCCCGATATTCGCAATTGCAGTGCTTACGAGTCGCACTGCTTGCTGAGGTCCAAGATGGGCACACAACCGGCCTTGTGTGGCAAAAGCGTGGTTCGAATCCACCTCTCAGCTTTATCACGGCAAATTTAACTATGATAGGAGATGAAAGCTCCTCTTTCGTAATTACATAGTACTTTTTTGTCCAAGCCGTGATGTAATACAGAGATGCAAAGAGTAACAAAATTTAAAAACGATTAGTGGATGCAAGCATTTCTGTATTATGCTGACGTAGCTCAATGGTAGAGCGTCACAGTTGTTTCCGTTTCAACGTGGAGAAGGCGGTTCGATTCCGTCCATCAGCATTCAAGGCTCATCTACTTTTAACAACAATCAACGAAAGGAGGAAGCACCTACTTGCTCGTGTTTCTTCCATTAGCCTTGATTGTCCGCAATGACGTTAAACTACGATCATTTTATTTTTACCTCAGCCTAGTCTTTATGACTGGGCTTTTGTATTATATGTATGAGGTGAAATTAAAGTGTACTTTTTTCAGGCTTTTAGATCTCAATTACTATATACATGGTGTAACAATAAAATCTTTGGCAGTAAAGAGAAAGCTAAGAAGTTTATTGATACTTTGTTTGTTTTACTTGAGATAGTTAATGGTGATGAAAACAATAATGACTTAACATTTAGAATGCCACGTAATCTATTGATTCAATTAAACCATGATAGAATGACATTATATCTCGGAAGTAAAAACGTAAGTATTGCTTCAGCGCTTTTCACTAATAATGTAATATCGGATAGACCAGTTGATAGTGTTATGATTGATGATTTTAGAGATGGATTAGGATCTGAATGTGAATTTTATTTTGATGTTCCATATGAATTTTATTATAAGTATAGTTCAGCTTTTGAATATAGGATGAAAGACGATCTTACCGAAACATTCAGAGATAAAAGAGAACTGTTAAAAAATAATGATGAACTCTATAATTATATAAAGAGATTCTTAAAGCAAATACTAGAGCAGTATTTAATGGGAGGTATAATGATGCATGTAGAACCAAGATTTAAAGCCAGAGACATTGTTGTAAATCCTAATCAATGCTTTTATGTAATGGATTTTCATAATAAGAAAGTTCAAGAAGCATATGAGGCACTAGCTACGAATTTAATGGAGAAACTAAATATTAGAGTGATTAAGTCGGGAGATATTTTTGATCCAAACCGTAAAAATGAAATGGTTGAAAATATTTGGCAAGATATTGTGGGATCAAGATTAGTAATAGCAGATATTAGTTGTAAAAACCCTAATGTTTTCTATGAATTAGGGATTTGTGATACGGTAGGAAAAAAGGTTATCCCTATTTGTAATAAACAAAGTTTTGATGATGATTATCAAGGACAATTCCCATTCGATGTTCAACAAGAGTTTACGACTATCTATGAAAGTACCTATACGGGCGTAAACAGTATGGTTAAAAAGATAGTTAAGATGGTTGATGCGATTATTAATAATAAACCTACTCTGGTAGAATAAAAATTCTAGTTGAAATAGAAAAAGCTGACAGGTCAACGCTTGCCAGCTTTTAATTTACGTAAAAATAAATAGAATTTATTCAAGATTATATTGTTTTCTCTATGTTAATAAGGTATAATAATAAGTGTAGATGAGATAAGGAGTCGCGACCTTATCAATATTCTACAGCGATCCGGCGACAGCCTTTCTATCCGGATGGAGGCGAGTTCAATGGATGAAAGAGTATATCTGGAAATATGAGGATGCCATTATCGTTAATGCTCTCGTAGCAATATCAGTTGCAAGTATTAACTTTGCAATTGCATATGCGATAATAAAAAAAGCTAATCGCAAGTAGCGACTAGCAGGCATTAAATACTTTCCGGATCGCAAGGGGACGAGAGGTAGCAGCTCTTGTCCTTTTGCATATACAGTATACCATATTAATGTTAGAAGGTCGATATTATGGTTAGTGAAGCACAACAAAGGGCCAAGAAAAAGTGGGACGATAAGAACAAGGATAAGAACCGGATATATCGTTACCGTTCATACGCTCGTAAGTTTATCCGTGATTTGGCTACTGACGACGACTTGAAAGAATTAGACGAACTAATACATAAAAGATTAAATGATTAAGGCGATAGCAAATGGCTACCGTCTTTTATTTTGCAATGAGAAAGGTGGTGTGGTGATATGCCATGAAATTAACAGCAAAACAACGATTATTTGCTGATGAGTACATAAAGAGCGGTAACGCTACACAATCCTACATTAAAGCTGGTTATAGTGTTAAATCTGAAAAAGTGGCTGGCGTCAATGCAACTAGAATGCTAGGAAATGCTAGGGTTAAAGCCTATATTGACACTAAAATGGCTGAAATTGAGTCACATAAGATTGCAGACGCCAAAGAAGTGCTTCAATTCTATACACGAGTATTACGTGAGGAAGAAACCGAAGAAGTAGCACTATCCACTAGTGATGATGTTGTGACTATTGAAAAGAAACCTAGCTTAAAGGATCGGCTTAATGCTGCTAAGGAGCTTATGAAACGTTACCCACTCAACGATCCTGTTGTTAAAGCACAACTCGACCGCATAAAGGCAACAACCAAGAACATCAACTTACGCAATAAAAATCTTGAAGATGGTGGTCAGGATGTGGCTGATGCCGTTGATGGCTTGCTAGGCTTATTAAAGAAGGGAGTAGATCAGAACGGTAAAGATAAACGTGGATAACCTGCTGACGGCTAAGCAGCAGTGGGTATTGCGTGCTTATATGCACGGTGATTGGAAGTATCTAATTAACTACGGAGCTGTTCGATCCGGTAAGACATTTATTGACAATATTCTCTTCTTAATGGAGCTTCAACGAGTATCACGTCAAGCCAAAGAGGAAGGCAACCGGAAACCCATGTACATTCTGGCAGGCTATTCCTCCAACTCAATTCAAAACAACGTACTTAGCGAATTGACGAACGTCTTTGGATTGGACATTCACTATGACCGACATGGGCACTTCAACCTATTTGGTGTCGAGGTGGTACCTGCTTACACGGGTAATGTTCGTGGCGCTAGTGCTATTCGTGGTATGTCTAGCTATGGTTCGTATATCAACGAAGCATCGCTTGCCACGCAGGAAGCCTTTCAAGAAATCATTCAGCGTTGCTCCAAACCAGGAGCACGGATTATCTGCGACACAAATCCTGATAGCCCACAGCATTACTTGAAGAGGGATTACATCGACAACAAGGACCCCAAAGCAAGAATCAAGACGTTCCACTTTGTTTTGGACGATAATACATTTTTACCCAAGGATTATGTCGATTCGCTAAAGGCTGCCACACCTTCGGGGATGTACTACGATCGCTCAATCTTGGGCCTCTGGGTTACGGGTGAAGGTGCTGTCTATAAGGACTTCGACGAACGTACCATGACTGTTAAGCGTGAGGATTTGCCAAACAATCTCACATATACGGCTGGTGTTGACTGGGGATTTGACCACCCGACAGCAATTGAAATCATTGGTCACGACGATAAAGGAAACTACTACCTTGTTGATGAGGCCTACGGGCAATTTGAACAAGTTAATCCGCACTGGATTAATGTTGCTAATGAGTTCAGAGAGAAATATGGGAGTAGTCTTACATTTTGGTGTGATACTGCAAGAACTGAACACATCCGTAATTTTCAGCAACATCACATCAATGCTAAGAACGGTTATAAAAACGTGCTTGATGGTATTGAAAAGGTATCTAGTTTAATAAAGCAACATAAGTTCTATGTCGTAAAAGATGTAGCACCTAATTTTATTAATGAAATATATCAATATATTTGGGATGAAAAAACGGGTGCTCCAGTGAAAGAACATGATCACGCACAAGACGCAGTTCGATATTGTATTGCTACTCCATTACATCTTGAGGAGCAACGAAAACAATACCCAGCAGTTGATAAGAACAAGGTGCGCAGAACGATTCGGAATCTTGGAATATAGGAGGACAGCTAAATGCCTAGAACAAACGATAGATGGATTTGGTCGCGAGGCAAAATGCTTGACGGTCATCGCTTCGATGATGATTCTAACAAGTCATATACAATGCCAGCAGACATCTTTCACACTAATTTTGATAACGGCGACACTGGATTAATTGCGCAGGTTGTTGAGAAGTTCTTAGCTCATCACTATCAATATGAAGCCCCTCGCATTGCTGAGTTACAACGATATTATTTAGGGGATAACGATATTCATTATTGGAGAAATGATAAGAAGTATCTCAATCGTGCTGATAATCGTGTCGCTTCTGGTTTTCCTAAGTTCATTACTAACATGCGTGTCGGTTACATGATGGGAAAACCAATTAAAATGCAATGGTCTGATGATAGTGAGACTAAGCCAGCTATTGTAGACGCGATAGAAGAATTCAATCGAGCAAACGATGAAACTTACCACGAGAAAGTTATGAAGACTAATCTCAGCGTTACCGGTCGAGCTTATGAGCTTATGTACACTGAACAGCCTACTAAGAATGAAGATGGTTCCTTAAATACAGCTAAAGTAAAGATGAAAGCAGTCGATCCGTTGACTGCTTTTGTTGTTTATGACACTAGCATTGAAGCAAAACCATTGTTTGGCGTGCGCTATTATCTAGTTGATTATGATGACGCAGGTACACAAGGCTATTACGTTGATGTATATACGGCTACTACTATTTATCATTATTACGCAGGAGAGAACCCAACTAACGCTGATATGAAGCTTGTTGGCACTGATAACTCTGGGTTTGGCGTTGAGCCATTAACAGAATATGCTAACAACGAAGATAGAACAGGTGACTGGGAATCCAAACTTGATGAGATTGACGCTTATGATAAAGCGTTGTCTGAAATGGCTAACAGTGAAGAGGATTTTGCCAACGCTAAGTTTGTTATTAACGGTGACATTGATGCTGATATGGAAGCAATCATGGGTCCAGACGGTAAGCCATTATTAGATGATGATGGTAACCCCATGATGGTGCCTAAGATTGACGCAAAGGATCCATATCTATTTATCAAACCGTCAATCATTCCAGACGCGAACGGTAATACTGTTGTGCCTGCTTCTGCTGAGTATCTAACCAAGCAGATGAACGAAGCTGGATGGAAGCTATATATCGAACGCTTAGCAGCAGACATTCATAAAGATACTAATACACCTGACACAAGCGATCAAAACTTTGGCGGTAACAATTCAGGCGTAGCAATGGCTTATAAATTATTCGGACAAGATCAAGAAATGTCTATGCAGAAGTCATTGTTTAGTCGTGGGGTTATGCGGAGATTACGCATGCTCAATTACTATTGGTATCAAAATGGTGAAGCAGGTATCAATCAAGATGACGCTGATAACTTCAAGATTAACTACACACCAAACTTGCCAAATAACGATTCTGAAATTGTGCAGGAGTTGCAAACTCTTAGCAATACTGGCTTATTCAGTGAACGAACGTTGCGCGAGTTTGGTGCTTCGGTAACTGGTGTATCTGCTGACGCTGAGGAACAACGGATTGATGATGAGCAAGCTAATGAACAACAGGGGCAATTTGACCCAACAGCCTTGCAAGGAGTTAACTCTGCTGATTTAGAAGAAGCCAACCGAAAGGCTTTGCGAAATCTACAACAGCAAGGGCAACAGCCACCAATGTCACCAACCGATTTCTTAATGAATGCTCAGCGAAGTGATAATAATGCTAAGTAAAAAGCAGATGCGCAAACTGATTAGATCAGTTTATGGTGCTAATACTGAATATGGCAAACAAATAGAACGGTTATATAAACGCGCTAATCGCCAAATACAGGGTGAAATTAGCGCGTTTATTAGTTCTAGGGCTAATTGGTCAGGCAAACCGTCAAAAGCTGATTTAGAGGACGTGAGACGGCAATTACTAGAAGCTAATGAACAATCAGTAGCTCCATTAGTCGCTGTTTATTTATCCTCTGTCACACTTGGTCATCCTAAGAATAGCGATGTTGAGACTGCTAGGATTGCATTACCGATGATTAATGTTGCTAAACAAATGCATCACGTCATGAATAGACAACAACAGCGTATTCCTAGAAAAGTAAACCAAATCTCACGGGAACAGCACGCAATAACCCCAGGAATCCATAGAATACCAATAAATTACAACACTATGCTTCAACGTGAAGTATCTCAAAGTGTTATGCAAAGGCAAACACCTGTTTCACTGATTAACCGTGACATTCAAAACACAGTTTCAAGAATTCAAGACGTAGCCAAACAAGCTAGCACATCAAATGAAACTAGTATTGATTGGGCTAAGAAGATAGATTGCATTCTAACAGGCCATAAATCACACGGTGGAGCAAGTAAAAAAGCCCAGCGAATTATTAGAACTGAATCATGTAGAGAACTAAATAGCTCCACAATTGGCGATTTCAAGGCAAGAGGCATAAAAAAGTATCGCTTCTTATCATTAGAATCTAGTAACTCATGTAAGGAATGTACTCACATGGACGGCAATGTATACGATGTTGAGGACGCAGAAGAAGGGGTCAATCTTCCGCCAATGCACCCAAGTTGCCAATGCTGGATAGTTGAGTATGAGGATGATGATACAGACGACATTCCTACTGGCTCAGAAATGGATATAGATGAAGATAGCTGATACAGAAATGCACCGGCTTTTATTTTGGACTTTTTTCGGTGCAGTCGGTAAAGAACGCTGATTCGTCGCCGGACGTTAAACGAGTCATCGTCGCTGGACGTTAAACAGGAGGATTTAGAGATGAATGGAAAAGAAAACAACACCAACCCAGAAGTAACTGTAGAACCTCAAAACGAAGCACAGCCACAAGAACAACCTAAGCAAGATGAGGGTAAGGAACAAAAGACTTTTACTCGTGAAGAACTTGCTAGTGCTGTTAGTGCTCAACTCAATCAAGCAAAGGAAGAGTTTAAGAAGACACTTGCTGATGAAGTTGCTAAAGCACGTGAAGATGGCGAAAAGCGAGCAAAAATGTCTGCTGACGAACGTGCTGAAGCTGACCGCAAAGCACTTGAAGAGAAATTAGCTCAACAACGTGCAGACATTGAGGCTCGTGAACGAAAGCTCAACACTCGTGACGCATTAGCAGCGGCTGGATTACATATCCCAAGTGAAGATGTTGACTTGTTCGTTCAAAAGGATATTGATACAACCCATCGCATGATTGATCGTTTTAAGAATTTAGTTCAAACAGAAGTTCAAAACCAAATTCATCAACGGACTGCTACAAAGGAAACTCCAAGGGTTGGTGCCAACCCAACTAAGACCATTTCACCTACTAAGTCATTTGACCAGATGAGCTATGAAGAAAAGCGGCAACTCTTCCAAGAAGATCCAGCCGCTTACCAAGCTCTAAAAGACAAAAGCGTAAATTAGGAGGAATTAAATTATGGCAGACGATTACTTTACACTATCTAAAGCGATTATCCCTGAAGTATTTACTGACTATACTCAAGAAGTATCTACTAAGACTAATCGCTTTATTCAATCAGGTATTACAACTAGCAACTTTGATATTGGCAACCAATTGCTTCAACCAGGTAATGTATTAACAATGCCTTATATCAACGACCTTTCAGGCGCACCACAAGTATGGAACGATAAGCATGATATTGAAGTAGATTCAACATCAACTGGTACTCAATACGGTTTCAAGTTCGCTCAAGTAAAGAGCTTTGGCCGTACTGATTGGTCGAAGATTTACTCAGGTGCACCAATTGACCAAGTAATTGCTTCTCGGTTCGGTGCTTACTGGGCACGAGTCGACCAACATCAACTTCTTAACGTGGTTAAAGGTACTCTTAGCAATGATGACATTGCTAACGAGAAGGTCTTTGACGATTCAAGCAACAACTTTAGTGCGCGTGGCTTCTTAGCTACTATCGCTAAGATGGGTGACTTACAAGATAACGCCTTTTCAGTTATCGCGGTCAACTCTGCAGCATATGCACAGATGAAAGCTAACCAAATGATTGACACCACAACTCCGCAAAACACGATTGTATCTCCATTCGGAACATATAACGGTATGCGAATCTTAGTTGATGATGATATTCCTTTGGAAGGTCAAGTTGCTACTAGTTACATCTTCCGTACTGGTTCCGTTGGTTACAAGGTAGCTACGCCAGAAAACGCCGTTGAAGTCTTCCGTGAACCATCTAAACAAGGTGGCCGTACGAGCGTTATCAACCGACGTTTAGCCGCTACCCATGTTATGGGTACTACCTTATCAGCTAAGGCACTAGGTACGATTAACGATGAATTCGACCCTGAAAAGCTTACTGATGGTACTATGTGGGATTGTGTTGTTGATCCTCGTAAGATCGGTATTGTTGTTTACAAGTCAAAGATTGATACTGATTTCATTCCAAAAAAGAAAGCTACTTCAGCAACACCTTCTACTAGTGGCTCAGGCAGTTCTTCATCAACACCCACACCAGGAAAATAGTTAGGAGTGATCTGAATGGAGAATCAAAGCGAAGTTCAGAGCATTTTACAAACCGTTAAGACTGATAAGAGTATTACAGATAATACATTGGATGACGTATTAACTAATTACATCAAACAGGCTATTGATATGGTTTGTTTGTATGTTGGCGAGAATGAGTTGCCTAATGTACTTGAAGTAATCGTTATCCGCATTACAGAAGCGCATTATGTTCAGTCTTCGACTGACGCTGACGGTACTAAGTCATACAGTGAAGAAGGAGCAAACTGGTCTTTCCAAGATAATGAACTAGATCCATATATGACACTATTAAACCAATACATCGCTAATCGTGATGGCAAGGGTTCGAGGGGACGTGTTGTGTCATGGTAGTTAGACGATTCAGACCAGTAACGCTTGTAACTATCAAGAAAGTTCATGGAACGCTAGATGATAAAGAAGTACCGTCGTTTCAAACGGTGATGGCTCATGTTACAGAAGTCAATGGAGCGCAGTTGCAGAATAACCTATTTGGTAAACAGTACAACATGACATGGGTTGCGAGAATTCGAGGTAACGTTGACGCAAAATATATCTTTTATCCGCGCTTAGGTGTTGAAAGTAAGTACGTCAATAAGTGCAATTACTATTCAGTAATTCAAATCCGTAAACATGCCAATCGTACTGATGTTTACTTTGCTAATGATACGGGGGTGAATAGCAATGAGTTGGAACAATGATCACATTCCTGAAATTGACTTGGAATATGAATTTGATAAACAATCATTTGCTAACATCGCCGCCACGTTAGACAAGAATGGATTTGGAGATGTAGGCGCCTTGTTACGTAACATGACGGCTAATGCTGATGTTAGAGCTGAAAAGGCTGTTAATAGTGAAGCTAATAATGTTGTTCAAGAAGTAACTAATTTAATCAAGGAACGGCAATATCACAGCAAATCTGGGTATGGCCCTGGATCGCCTGGTTTTCAACGCAAGGTTAATAATCAGCACTTGGTTGACACTGTTAAAGATCATCATGATGGTAATAGACACCGTATCTATGCGAATGCTACAAATGGTGGTTATAACTACTCACAAGCGTTTGAGTTTGGTTTGCTATCGCGTAAGTACCCAGCGCATCACCCGTTTGAAGACACTGTTCACCACTTAGGCTTAAATCAGCTTCATAGTGAATTAGATGACAAGATAAATGATGCAATTAGAAAGGGGTTTAGCTAATGCCACCCTCAGTTGCGTTATATTCTGCGATTGTGAAGGCTATCAATTCAATTGGTGTTGATACTTATTCAGCATCACAAGACATTGAAGATATGTCATTACCAATTTGCCGTGTGCAATTACTAACTAGTAGCTCAACTAATCAGTTCTCAAACGCACGGCAATATGAGCATACATTTCAGCTTGATGTTGTAACGGCACAGGACGGCTTAGAGCAAGGTTTGGTCATTGCCTATATGATTATGCGCCAACTACGACAAATCACTGTAGAAGGCTGCTTAGCGCAAATTAACGGTGAGCCTAGCATGAGTTCAATGGTTGATAGTTCGACTAATCGCATTTTAAACAGACAAATAATTAGAGTTAATTACGACATCATCGAAGACACTGCTTTTTAAGTGGTGTCTTTTTAGTTAGGAGGAATTTTAATGGCTGAGACATTAGAAGGCAAAAAGCTTGTTGGCTCTCGTTCTGCTGACAAGGTTATGTATTACTACAAGTTAATCAAGCATGAAAAGACAGGTATTCCTTGCCATATTCTTGGAACGCAAGGTGCTACTTCTGGAACTAACACTAAGACGTTAGGGACTACTGCTACCAAGCAGTTCAATATTAAGGATACCGGTTCAATCAACCAGCAACGGGTTGTAAACGTAGTTATGACCACTGGTGATGGTTTTAAAACCGACGTTGCACGTGACCTCTATTACACTTGGGAGCACGGTGAAGAAATGCTTCTTTATCGCGTTGACTGGAATACGCTTCGCACAGTTAACGGTAAGAAGGTTGTTGATGCAGAAATGGCAGTTGTACTTATTTCAGCATTGCCAGAAACCGAAGCATTAAACACTCCAGTTACGCAAAACGTTACTTTTGAAGTTCAAGGTGCAACTCGTCGTTATGATGAAGATGGATTCCCATTCACGCTCTCTCAAGAAGACTTCGATGATGGTATTTTCACTGATACTATTAAGTACTTCAACTTCGGTAAGCCAAGTGAATTTGGTGTTGACGCAGATGGCAACATTATTGATAACACTAAAGATGATTCACACGCTGGTGATCATACCGCAACCGTTGGCTTAGATGGTTCAAAGCCTGCGAGTAACAACCAATGATACTCAACCGGTTAGTCAACCAACGACACCGCCGGCTGTGCATACACAACCGACCGAAACAGTAACAAATAACGATCAAACAACTACTCCACAAAATGGATTAGTTTAGCAACGATAAACTCGCCTATGAAATACACAGTACGAAAGGGCGGGTAATGGAGGTTATACAATGCTAAAAATTAACGGAAAAGAATATGACTTGAAGTTTGGATATACATTTGCTGATCGTCTTACAAAGGATTACTCAACAGATGAAGCAGAAGGCTTTCGCCGCTTGATTGGTCAAATTGTCGACGGCGATCCTAAAGCACTAGTAGCCGGTTATCGTTTTGCCTTAGATGTTCCAACAAAGTCTTTACCATCAGCCCGAGAAGTAGCAGAAGCACTAGAAGCAGATGGAATCTTTGCTAAAGGCGATGAAGCTTTTAAAGACCTATTTAAGGAAATGCAAAAGTGCGGTTTTTTCAAGATGAACCTCAACTTCTATTTAAGCTCCGTCAAGAGTCAAGTGAAGAGCGCAAAAGAAGCCTTATCCGCTATTACCAACAAAGACGACAAACAAGCAGCTCAAGTAAGCTTGAAGCAAGCCGAAGCGATGGAAAAGGAAATGAAGGATCGACTAAAGAAGTTAGAAGCTTAATTGATAAATGGGATCAAGAGATGCTCGACAACTTAAAAGTAGCAAACGAGTATCTAGGTTCATTTACGCCTGAACAACTTCTGAAACTAACTCCAGCACAATTTGAATATATGATTGCTGGTGCACAACAGCGAATACTAAATAGCCAGAGTTATGCTTTCCAATTAACCAAAGCTACCGTTCCTGCTCAATTGGTAGATAAAAACGACAATGACGAAATTATTGCAGGCAACTTGCGTAAGAACCAAGAAGCCATCGCTAATTTCAACAACAAGCAATACCAGAAAATGCAGAAGCAGAAAGCTCAACGGGAAGCACAATTCAGAGACATGTTTGGCAAGTATCTTAATCGTAAACGTGAGAAAGGAGGTTAATTTTGTCTGAAGTACTCGTAAATAAAATTGTTCGTATTAGTGGTGAAGATAGATTAACCTCTGTCATTGCCAGAACTAATCAAGCAATGGAAAGCTTGCAACAGAAGATGGCACAACTAGGTTTGAAATTCAATTCTAGTGCTACTGATACTGCAAGCTTCCGAACATCATTAGATCAAGTCAAGGTTAACGCAAGTCAAACTGATGAGTCGCTGAATAAGCTTAACAACACAATTGATAAGCTAAAAGGTGACAAGAAAGTTAAAGTTGAAGCTGATACCTCACAAGCTGACAGCAATATACATCGAACGCAAAATGAGATTAATCATTTGCCGAGCCGTCATGACATTAAGATCCAAGGAACCGGTACTTCTCAAGTACTTAGTGGATTAAATGAGCTCAAGAGCAAAGCTAGTCAAACATTTAGTTCTATGCGTAGAGATATGCAAGAGACTGGCACGAGCGCTCATAGGCTACGTGACATTATTGCTGGTACAGTAGTTGGTCAAGCAGTTTATAATGGCGTAGGTTCTGCGCTTAGCGCCGTTAAGAACGGACTTGTTGGGGCTGTAGAAGCTGGGTTTAAATACAATGCTGAAATGGAAAAGATGAACGCCACTTGGACAACCTTGACGGGTTCTGCTGGTAAAGCGGATAAGATGACACAGTCCATTGTTCATTTATCTAACACGTTAGGGCAATCAGTTGATGTTACTGACGAATTGGCTCAACAGTTTTACCACGTATTTGATAATCAACCAGAAACTGAAAAATTAACAAAGTCATTCTTAACAATGGGTGACGCTATTGGCCTTTCTGGTGACCGTTTAACACAAGTGGGGATGGACTTCACTCATATGCTTTCAGCATCTACCTTGCACTTGGGGGAATTAAATCAGATTACTGATGCATTCCCTATGTTTGGGGAAGCGTTGCTTGAATATGAGCGTAAAGTTCAGCATAGCTCATCGTTAACTATGAATGAACTGCGAAAGCAGATTTCTGCTGGTAAAATCTCAGCTAAAGATGCAGAAGCGGTAATGAACGAACTTGGAAACAAGTATAAAAAAGCTTCTGATAATTTAATGGGCACTTTACCTGGTATGCTTCGTCAAATAAAAGCACAAGGTCAAGGCTTATTAGGAGCGATGGTTGACCCACTTAATAAAGCGGTCAACCCAATTATGAAGCAAGTCTCTAAATGGGTCGCCGATGATCATACTAAAAAGGAATTCAGTAAACTAGGTGACGCTGCTAACACAGGTGTCGCCGCAGTAATGCAAGCTTTTGCTAATGCATTTGGTAATGGTTCAATCACTCAAATGCTTGACAACATGATTAACGGTCTCACAAGTGCTGTTACTAAGTTTTCAAACTGGCTTGCTCGAAATGGAACCAGTATTGTTAAGATATTCGCTTCAATTGGTAGTATTGCTAAAAGCGTTGGTACAGGATTTATTGACGCTTTATCTGATTTCTTGCACTTAATACCTGGTGTTCATAGTGAAGGTATGAAAGGAATTGCTGATGCATTTGCTGAAATTGCTAAGCACAAGACAGCATTGCAGATTGTAGGCCGTATCCGGGCTACTTACTTTGTAACGTCTAAGATCATGGGTGCTGCTAAGGCGATGAACGAGCTGTATAAGAATATGCTCGCTATTACCACGCTGAGCAAGATTCAATCACCGACAGGTAGCCTGCTAGGTGATATTGGCTACCTAAATAGTGGACGTACTAAGAAAGTAATTGATGAAACAGCAGCAACCCGTCTTGGACGATTTGGCACTGCTACTGAGCAGGGTGTTAAGATAGCCCCTTATCTTGATGAACGTGGATTCAAGGCTTCGTGGAGCAGGTTTGTAAGTACGTTACCAATTATCGGTGGTAACGCTGGTCAGCAAACTGGTGAAGCGGTAAGCAAAGGACTGCTTGCTAGATTTGCCGGAGGTTTAACGGGGCTCGAAAGCATGGGTAAGGGAATAGCCGGAAAGCTTGGTGCCGGTATTGCCATTGGAATGGGTTCGATAGATTTAGCGCGTGGCCTTACACCATCGTTCAAAGGTGACCGAGTTAAGGAAATTGGAAAAGGCGCTGGCACTTTACTAGGCGCAGGATTGCTAAGTGAATTTGGACCAGGCGGAATGGCAGTTGGAGCAACCGTTGGTAATATGATTGGCGGTGGAATTTCCAAAGGAATTTGGGGAATTCTCAAAGGGATGTATCGCTTTGGGTATGACTTAGGAGAAGTTCTTCAAGGAAAAATTTCATTCCATACGATGGTTGGGAAATTTCAAAAATCATTTTCTGGAATGATGAGTTGGGCTGGTAAAGAATGGGATAAATTCAAGCACTGGTGGAATGATGATCAGCCTTCGTCTTCTCGAGGTGCAAGTCATCGTTCTAAACAACCATCTAAACAAGTAGTTGAGTCACTAGGTGGTAATCACTATTCAAAGGCTGATATAGCTAATATCAAAGAAATGAATAAGGCTGTTGAAGCCTATACCAAGACACTTCGCAATCTAAAATCAACGATTAAGAAGAATGACCCTACTAAAGAATTAAATTCTATGAATAAGGTTCTGAAACAGTCTGCTAAATACTGGTTAGCATTATCTAAGCCATTAAAGCAGATAGCTAAGTCATTCCAGAATATGAAGAAACCACTCGACAATATCAGCAAGTCTATGAAAGAACTTACTGGTAAGAAGAGTGGTTTAGGTACATTTGATAAGGATTTAACGAAGCTTGAAAAGGACTTACAGCACTCTAAGATCGGTCAAGAATTTACTAAGCTTAGCAAAGAAATTAAGAAGAGCGATCTTGTTAAGACCTTGCAGAAACTTACTAAAGAGATTAGAGATTCCGTTAAATATTGGAAAGAGTTCGCTAAGCCAGTTAAACAGACAACTAGCGAATTTCAGAAATTTAGCAAGGAATTAAAGCCGTTTAACGGCAAGAACAATCCACTTGATAGGCTTGAAAAGAGCATCGAAAGTCTTACTAAGTCACTAAAGAAGAATCGATTTGGCAATGAACTTGCTAAACAAATGCAAATTGCTAATAAGTCGATGAGCGGTCGGGGATCTGTTGAGTCTAAGTTCTCTAGCATGACAAGAACGCTTGAAAGAGATTTGTCACGGTTTAAGTCAGCGTTTAATCGTGATTGGCGAGACGTTTGGGATGATCTTTCAAGCTATCCTTCAAGAGCTTTAAGTAGGGTTGTTTCAACCGTTTCAAGCCGCTTTAATTCGATTGAGAATCGTGAACGTTTCTTTACTTCTAAGTTCCTTAGTGGCTGGAGAAGTTGGAATAATTCAGTTGTTAGTGAAATGCGTAGTGCGTTTGATAAGCTACCAGGTATTGCACGAAAGGCGATGTCTGGAATAGTTAGTCGTTTGAACAGCGGTATTTCAGCTATTAATAGTGTTATCAGCGACTTTGGTGGAGATAAACGATTATCACCCATCCACTACGCTCAAGGAACTTTTGCTCATCCGGGCGGTAAAGCTATTGTCAACGATGGTTTACAAGCTAATAAGACTGAATTAATTTGGCAACCATCACAAGGGTGGGGAACAGCACAAGGCCAAAATGTTGTACGTGATCTTGAAGCCGGATCGATGGTGCTTGATGCTGATCGATCACAACCATATCTAAACTATGGACTATTTCCTCACTATGCTAACGGTACTCTATCAGAAGCTGAGCAGGATAAAATCTCACAAGAATTCATTGCTAATCCGGTACAGGCTTCAAAGAATCTTGTGCTTAAGTTAACTAATTGGAATTCAAGTGTCCCTGCGATTGCTGATTTAGGACAGGCAATGGCGGTCGGATTCTCCCGTGGAATTGCAAATGTGCTTAAAGATTTACTGGGTATTATTAAAGAGCCAGTTCATGGTGATTGGACGCCTGTAATTAAATCAGCGGCACGCTTAATGCATGTTTCGTTATCAGAAGGCCAAATTGGTAAGTTACTTCGCCAAATTCAAACTGAATCTGGTGGTAATGAGAAGATTAGCCAGCAGATCAGTGATGTTAACTCAGCAGCAGGACACCCAGCGCAAGGGTTGCTTCAATTTATTCCTTCAACGTTTAATACATGGGCAATGCCAGGTCACCATAATATTCTAAGCGGATTTGATCAAATTATGGCGGCTATTAATGCTCTTAATCACGGCGGAGAAGGTGGCTGGGGTAATATTGGTAATGGTCATGGTTGGGCTTCTGGAGTTCATATGACTCACCGAGATTATGCGCTAATTGGTGATAATGCTGAAAATGATGAGTATGTGATTAATCCATACAACGGTAACGCAATGCCACTAATGCAAGATGCCTACCAAACGATGATGAACCATCACCCTGAATGGCGAACACCAACTTCTAGTGCATTTAATAGCCAAGTAATTGAATTAATCAAGACGGCTATTGCTAAGCTAGATAATATTGATATGCACCCACATGTTACTGTTGAGGATGTTGCACGCCCAGTTAATAAGTACAATGCCAAGAATTACAGTCTAAGGAGTTGATAAATTGATACAAGTATTTTCACGATGCAAAAATAAGCCTAGCAGGTATCAGTTTATGAAGCCTAGCGAGTTAGGCCATGATTCTGATGAATACTTAAGCTTTGACCCCATCGAATTTGCTATCAGCTCTGATGGCAAAAATTGGACGAGCAATTACGATGTAGTTAATCTGACTGGCGTCTATTGCTATCGTGCTCCAGACGTTCAGCCGGCTAATCCATCAGATACGATGAAAAAGATTGGTTTACAAGACGGTTCAAGGCTGATCTCGACGACTTATGACAGTCGAGAATTTAAATTCGAACTCATATATAGAGGTGTTAGTGAAACAGACGCTATGTTAGCTTGGGAAGCAGCACAGCGTTTTTTGGTTTCCCGCGATGCTTATTGGATTACTTTTTCAAATTGGCTCAATCGTATGTATTACGGTAAAGCAAAACTAGCAGCACCTACTTACTCAAACGAGAAATGCTGGACGTGTGAAGTCACCTTTACTGATTTTATTGGTTTAAGTCGTTCGATTGGTACTACACTGGATTATCCAGACCAAGTGTGGAGTGTTAATAGTAATCTTCCTGAAAATATAGATCTACAATATAGATTCACTACTAATGATTTTAGTGTTTATAATCTGTCTGATGTAGTGATTGACCCTGAATGGCGAGGGCATCCTTTTAAACTTACATTGCAAGGCAAGTCAAATGGTAATTTGAAGATTACTAATAAAGCAGGTGGATCAATTTACAAGAAGAGTGCTTTTAATGGCACTTTTGTTTTAGATGGGGTTAATCCAGAATGTAATGGTCAAGGTTGCTTACTAGATACCGACTGTGGATTGATTACGCTTGTTATGGGTAAGAATGACTTCCATATTGATAATTTCAGTGGCACGATTACGTTTGAGTTTCCAATGTGGTGGTTAGCATGACTAAAAAATATGCAGAAAGATGTGTCTTTATTGAAACAAAAGACGCTAAGCAAGCCTATCGAATTAACTGGCAGGATTTGCATGATTCTTTCAAAAAGAACTACCAGCTTAACAGCAATTACGAAATTAGCTTTACACTAACCCGTGCTAAAGGATACGAAAAAGTCTTTGATGCAGCTCAAGCAAAATGTGGTGTTATGTATGCCGACCAATGGTACAACATTCAGCAACGAGAGCCTAAACTTGATGAACAAGGATTCCTTACGATGCAGGTTACCTGTACTCATACTCTTGTCGATATGTTGAAAAATATTCGCATTGACCCACAAGAGCCAACTGAACAGAATCCGGACAAGAGTGGCAATGATAGTTCATCAGACGATAGTTCTAGTGATGACAATCCGCAGTCAGGCACTGTAATTAAGCGAACAGCAGAACAACAGCTGACTACTCTTGATGCTTGTATGCATAAGTTCCTTGATAACAATAATCAAGGTGTTAAATATGAGTTACACGGTAACTTTCCCCAAGTGGCGATTGAGTGTACTGGCTCATTATATGAGTGGTTGAACAGTAATCTTAAAACATTCAGCGCTTATTGGATTCCAGATGGATATACTGTTAAAATCTATGATTTAGCAAGTTTACGCCACCAAACAGGTCGTCAATTGCGCTATATGTATAATATAAATTCGGTTGACATCCAAGAAAACGATACTAGCATCGTTAATGACTGTTGGGTGTACGGCGGTAAGGTTGAAGCTGATACAACTACTGTATCTGGTGGTGGCAACGGAATCACCGAACCTCAAAATGGCGATTGGACACCAGTAATAAAAAATGCTGCTAGCTTAACGGGGCAACAATTATCAGATAGTGATATTGCACTGGTAAAAGCACAGATTAATCTTGAATCTAGTGGTCGCGAGGATGTTACTGGTGGAACAGACGGTCTAAGTGATGGGCCTGCAATTGGGTTATTGCAATTTAAACAAGCAACGTTCAATTATTACTGTCGGCCACCTTATACAAATATCAGACACGGACTTGATCAGTTAATCGCTCTGTTCAATGTACCAAATTGGCGTAATCAGATTACAGGTCGTCATGGTTGGTCTCCATTTGGGGCACCAGTTTCAAAGGCTCAGATAACAGCTCTATCAGCAACATCTACTGGACGATCGCAACAGATTATCGATTATTGCAAATCGTTTGTTGGTAAAGTGCCATACGTTTGGGGTGGAAGCACTCCAAGTGGTTGGGATTGCTCTGGGTTTGTCTGCTATGTTCTTAATCATTTTGGGATTAATACCCCTCGAACTAATACAGTTGGCCTTGAAGGGAAGGGGACGATTGTTAACCCGCCTTACCAAACTGGAGATTTACTTTTCTGGGGTGCTCGTGGTGGTAGTTATCATGTATCAATTGCAATGGATTCAACATGGCGGGTTGGTGCTGATAACTACCAAGATGGGACAGTTTACCGCACAATTGCTAGCTGGCCACCGCAGTTTGCTGTAAGAGTGCCGGGCTTTGCGGATGGAAATGTTAATAGTGGCAGTAGTGATGATAGTACGACGACTACAACTACTAGTGCTAGTTATTATTCGCTTGTCTATCATTATCAAGACCAAGATTCAATTAAAAAATATGGCTTGCATTGTGGTGCTCCAATTACGATGGATAGCATTTATGACATGAACGCTCTTAAGACATACGTTGAGAACACTGTGCAACATAATCCAGAGTTTTCACTCACTGTTAGTAATGTCGATGAGCAGGGCTATCAGTTAGGTGATGTAGTACGTTTAATTGTGCCTACTATGAATATCAATACCGATATGACGTTGGTTGGGATTGAAGGTAATGACAATATATTGCATCCTCATGCTGATAAGACGTTAACTTTCAATAATACTGGATTAGCGATGAAAGATGTTAATATCGCCTTGTTTAATGCGATCAAAGATACGAATGCGAATGTTCAAGCGCTAGATATATTTGGAGGTACTGGCGCTAGAAAAGAAGATCACTTTGCTAACGAGAATAACAAGAAGAGTGAACAATCAGTGATTATTTATAACGAGGCACAAATTAAGCAAATGGAAGAAATTAATAATAGTGTAGGGAGGTAAGTCAATGGCAAATGATGCTAAAACGCCTATTTTTATTCTGCAACCCTATGTTGATGAAAATGGATTACAGTGGCTTAGCTGTTCTCCTGATAATGGTCAAACTGTCTATAAAGAGTATGGACCAGAAGGCAAGATTTATCGCCAACGTGACGCTACAATGATTCAGCAATTAACATTTGAACATATCACAATGAAGTCGCCTGATGGGACGGCTTTTTATTTATCCGTCAGTGATGACGGGCAACCCGTATTCACGAAAGTAGGTGATAGTCAATGAGTTTAGAGTTACCTCATAAGAAGGATTTGACAACAAACGCTAAATTACCAGGTCAGCTAACTGAAAACTTTGAAGCAATCGAAGCTGATGATGCACGCGACGACAAAAAACTTGATGATGAAGTTATTTTACGAAAAAAGGGGGATGATGATTTAAGTAAGCGTTGTTTCGATTTAGAAGAGAGCCGAGTTACGTACAAAAAACTGAAAGAAGTTGATTCTTATTGGCGAGATCGTCTAAAGAGAGTTGCTCTTGGAACTGATGAAGAAACGATTGAAATTGTTCTTCGCAAGATTTTAGTTGATGAAGGAATTATTAAATCAGACGTAAATTCACCTAGATCAGTCACCAGAACCAATTCAAATTAAATACACTAAAACAAATTCAGGTATTGATCTGACTGTTGATAGGCTGGATGTTCGGGACATGATTTTTATAAAATAGGAGGTAAAAATATTGGCAGAAGTATTACACTACGTAATCGGCAAAGACTACCGGCCTTTGACAATGCTGGAAGCCAAAACCGCAAACCGCTCAGATATTGACTATGGTAATAATCCTAATTGGATCCAAACACGGCAATATGAAGACAGTTTGCGTCAAGTATTTGTCGATATTGTTCATGAAGATGGTTCAGCTTATGATTTGACTGGCTGTAATGTAATGTTCTCTGGATTAATGCCGGATGGCACACATCGAGTATTGGATAACAGTCATGCGGTCTTCTACGCTGACCCAACGACAGGGAAGTTTCGCTTTGATATGCCAGCACCAGCTTTTGCTGTTGCTGGGCAATACAAGCAAGCATTTTTCCGTATCTTCAAAGGATACAAGAACGTCGCAACGCTGGAATTTAAGTTTGAAGTTTTGGCTGATCAAGTTATCGAAGGATTGGTTCCGGCTGATTATATTTCACCTTTAACTGATTTTTTGAAAACCATCAATGAAGAAGAAGATAACTTCATTAAAAATCTTAATAAAAAAGAATCTGATGCTGAAGCATCGTTGCAAAAAGCCGTTAACGATTTCACCGGTAAAATTCAAGATTTAATGCAGAAACTAAATGCGTCTGCAACAGCAACCGATGCTGAATTTAAGACTTTGCAAATAGCGTTTGATAATTTGCAACAAGAAATTAAGAACGAAGATTTTGTTAAGCGTCAAGATTTTAACCAACTTAAAGATAAACTGACTAATGAAGTTAAAGAGATGGCTGATTCAGCAAAGAATAAGGCTTATTTGACAGTTGCTGATATGAAGAAAGATAAATCACTTAAAAATGGTGATGTGGTTCGAACACTTGGTTATTATGGCTATAACGACGGTGACGGAGCAGTTTACCAAATTAAGGATAGTCATCCTGAGGATTATCATATTCGACTAGATAATGGCTTAGATGCTGAACAAATCAATTACAAAGATAATAACTATTATGATGAAATTGGTTATAGTATTGATCGTGACCATCCTAATCATACGACCTGTTACACAGTAACAATTCCTAAAAATGATTGGCACGGGAATCTAATTATGCCTGAAATGAATTATCATCAAGAGTGGTTGTCACCTAATGAATGGGCACGTAAGTACCACACAACGGTAACACTTAACGGAGATGCCTCGATTCGAATTGGACCTGGTGAAACTTATATGAATGGGAATATTATTTCTGGTGGTAAAATAATTCACCAAGCTGATGCTTCCAAACAATATCCAAGCCGTATGAAGAGCTTAGCAATTATGAGTGATCGTTCAATTCGTGAGTATCAAGCTGGTACATCAGCAGAGCAGATGCTTAAAGACGGTGCACAGGTAGCTTTTACCGTTTATTATCCGCTAGTAAAAAATGGACAAAAGTCAGGTTATGCTAACTCTGATAATGCTGATACTGATAATCTGCGCGCCGGTGGACGAGTTACTGAACACTATCCATCATTAGGCTTAGGTGAAAAGCCGGATGGTACTTGGATCGTTATTGGCTGTGATGGTCGAAGCATGGTCGATGATGGTTTAACTGCTGATCAATTTGCTCAGAAGTTTATTGATGCCGGTTGTGTGAACGCTTGGCGTATGGATGGTGGTGGATCAACTTCCATTAATATTCGTGAATCAAAGATTAATAAGAACATGGATGATAACGGTGCTGTTGATCGTAAGCTTCAGTGGACATTTGATATTCGAAAACCAACGGCAGCAGATAACGCTAACTCATTAGCAATGGGTAAAATTGGCGAAGAAAAAATGAACCTCTACAGTTCGATTATGTATGATCTCAAAACATTTTATGAAAGTGATACAGCTATCTACGGCTACGCTAAAATCAATAACGAGGATGAATTAAA
>ERZ777011.903-NODE-903-length-39180-cov-55.512971_pt1 | contig 39180 bp, 31 predicted proteins | sample MGYA00374964_ERZ777011 | MGnify/ENA primary metagenome ERZ777011 (study PRJEB29310, sample SAMD00008975) | mouse gut metagenome | study: EMG produced TPA metagenomics assembly of the Metagenome analysis of fecal microbiota from mouse which was promoted...
ACCGGTTCCATCACAGATGGCAACCGGTTGTCTTTTTATATGCCTATATCATCAGTAGGCGCACTATATAGCATTCTTACCTAATGCAACATAGTCACTATGCCGGGTATCTATGATAAAAAATAGGAGGACATGATCTCACGATCAGCCCTCCTTACTGTTTCTTTACTTGGTATACTTAATTACCTTAGAAAATTGGAAGCTCTTGTAATTAATTCGTTTAGTATATGTTAATTAATAATTAGTATTCACTTATATGACGATTAAAAATCGAAAAAGTTACACTCTAATCTTAAATTTTAGATATTTTAACATATTTATATCAAATCAATTCTTAGCCCCTCATTAGCCAATACTACATTGGGAAATACTTCTTTAGCTTCATCGAGCAATATTTCTTCACTATTATATCGTTTAGAGAAATGCCCGATTATCAATCTTTTGGCTCCTGAGAGCTTTGCTATTTCCGCTGCTTGACGGGCTGTGGAATGACCTCTTTCTCTGGCTTTTTGTTCCAATGAATTATCGTAGGTCGCCTCATGATATATTGTATCGACACCCTGAATTGATTCAGCTACACGTCTGTCAAACATAGTGTCGCTGCAATATGCGTAACTTACTGATGGCTCAGCTTCAGTGGTGAGATGAGAGTTGGGTATGATAGTGCCGTCATCCTTTACCCAGTCAGCGCCCTCTTTGATATTCTTGAGTTGCCATACCGGTATATTGAGGTATTTGACCATATCACCTTTCAGATGTCTAAGTTTGGGTTTCTCACGAAATATGAATCCGGTACATGGCGTGCGATGATAAAGAGGGAAGGTTTCCACGGTCAGTCCTGAGTCTTCATAGACTATTCTACGTTCCCCCTCTTCTATCACGTCATATATTATTTCAAAAGGCGCATTGCGGTTAAAATAATCCATCCATTCTTTGAGCAGATGTGCTCCTTCCTTGAATATATGCACAGTGACTGATCCTGATACCTCATGGAGAGCCATTGTTGATAAAAGCCCCGGTAATCCGAATAGGTGGTCGCCATGAAGGTGGGATATGAATATGTGGTTAAGGCGTGAGAATTTTAATCCCATGCGCCGGAATTGCAATTGTGCGCCTTCTCCGCAATCGATCATGAAAAGCTTGTCACGAAAATCAATTACTTGGCATGAAGGCTGGTGTCGGGCTGTGGGTGTTGCCGACCCACAGCCTAATATAGAAATTTGAAATTTAGCCATAACATCACAAAGTTACAAAATATTCATATAAAAAGAATAGTGATATAAATTTTAAGGTCAGTATTCTTGCATAGTTAAGTAGATTTCACAATGGATTTTGCCATGGAATTTTGCCGAGGACTGCGAAACATAAAATTCAAAATAGCACTTGCAAGTTTACTCTACGAGACGCTGCAGTTTACTCTACGAATTCAAAATAGCCGAAATCTGTTTTGGAGGTATTAAAAATTTTGCATACCTTTGCATCGTTAAATCCTGCTAAAGGAAAGATGCCGGAGTGGCCGATCGGGGCGGTCTCGAAAACCGTTGTTCCCTTTTCGGGAACCCAGGGTTCGAATCCCTGTCTTTCCGCAAATTAGCTTGATTATCAAGCATTTACAAAATCTACACCCAATATTACACCCAGAAATGGCAGTAATATTGGGTGTTTTATTGCTGTCAAATGCTGCATGGTTCGACAAATTGGGAGCTGGTATGATATTTAATGATGTTTAACATCACGATGAACTCCTACAAAAAAATCATCTCAATATTTGGATATATCATATATTGTTTGTAATTTTGCGAACAACAAATAAAGAATAGTATGGCAAAATTAGAGGTAACACCAGAACAGGAGCGTCTTGCGAGATTTGCGAAAGCGATGGGACATCCCACTCGCATTGCTATCCTGCATTTTCTCGCTCAGAGAAACGAATGTTTCTTCGGAGACATACACGAGGTGCTTCCGGTGGCTAAGGCAACCGTCTCGCAACATCTGAGCGAGTTGAAAGAGGCTGGGCTGATACAAGGCACAATCGAGCCACCAAAAGTGAAGTATTGCATCAACGCGGAGAACTGGAAACTTGCGAGACAACTGTTTTCACAGATGCTTGACGACTGCTGTCCTTCAAAAAAGAATAGCTGCTGCTCGTAAGCGCTATTTTTTTAATATCGATGTTCGCAATTCGGCAAACAACAACTAAATTTAATACATTTAAGGACATGAAAAAGTTACTGATGATTTTCGCCCTTATTATAGGGCTGATGTCGTGCGGAAGTGGGGATAATACCTCGACTGCGAAATCTCCTGAAAAGGATAGAGTGGAAGTGATATATTTCCACGGGAAACAACGCTGTGCTACCTGCATGGCTATCGAGAAAAACACTAAAGAAGTGGTAAATACACTCTTTGCAAACGAACTGAAAAACGGCACGGTCGTATTCAGGACAGTGGATATCTCTACCCCGGAAGGAGAAAAAATAGCCGATAAGTATGAAGTGACGTGGTCTTCTCTCTTTGTCAACAAATGGAAAGACGGTAAAGAGACTTGCAACAATCTTACCGAGTTCGGTTTCGGCAATGCCCGAAAGAACCCGGATGACTTCAAGAAAGGTCTTGCTGACAAAATCCGGCAATCGTTGAAATAATGGACTGGTTACAGACTTTGCTTGACAACAGCACGGCTCCGGCAATGACCGCTTTTCTCCTCGGATTGCTCACCGCAATCTCGCCGTGTCCGCTTGCTACCAATATTGCCGCAATAGGCTACATCAGCAAGGATATAGAGAACCGCAGACGCATTTTCCGAAACGGGGTGCTATATACCCTCGGACGAGTAATCGCATACACCGTTCTCGGCATTATCCTTATCCCAATTCTGAAGGAGGGTGCAAGCGTGTTCGGTATACAAAAGTCAATAGGCAAGTGGGGCGAGTTGCTTATTGGGCCACTACTGCTGCTTATCGGACTATTTATGTTGTTCGGGCACAAACTAAATCTGCCGCAATTCGGATTTGACGGCAATGGAGAAGGTCTTGCCCATAAAGGCGGGTGGGGTGCATTGCTGCTCGGTATTCTGTTTGCAATGGCGTTCTGCCCCACAAGTGGTGTTTTCTACTTCGGTATGCTCATACCTATGTCAGTAACCGCAAGTGCGGGGTGGCTTTTGCCTGTACTGTTTGCCGTCGCCACTGCTCTCCCTGTGCTTGCAGTGGCTTGGATTCTCGCTTTCAGTGTTGAAAAGGTAGGCGAGTTCTACGGCAAACTGCGTACTATTCAGAAATGGCTCAATATTATTGTCGGTGTCATTTTCATCGTGGTAGGCATATATTACTGTACAATGATGTACTTATAACTGTAAAAACGAAAAAACATGGATAAAAAAGAATCAAAGAAAGGGTTTTGGTCAACTCTCTTCGCACCAAAAAAGAAAAGCTGTTGCAGCAACAGCAACATCATCGTGGAAAATGATGTGAAACCGGTGCAGTCGTGCGGCTGCTCAAGTAATTCGGATGAATCCGCTGAAACCTCATGCTGTGCTACAGCTCCCGGCACAAAGGTCAGCGAGGTTCTCGTCCTCGGTCCCGGCTGTGCCAAATGCAAAGAGACATACAAGGTAGTTGAGCGTGTAATCCGTGAGAACAATCTTGATGTCAATCTTTCCAAGATCGAAGATATAGCCGAAATGATGAGCTACAACATTATGACGACCCCGGCAGTTGTCGTTGACGGAACTGTGAAAATCAAAGGGCACGTTCCATCTGCTGATGAAGTAAAAAAAGCTCTCGGCATCTGAAATGAAACAACGGGTATAAGTTATGGAAACTAAAAAGGAGATCAAGTTCCTGATATGGACTGTTGTCATATTCCTGACAGCGTTTTTTATTCCGGTTAACAGTGAAACGCTGTTGACAGCCATACACTCCACTCTTGACCTCGCGAAATGGTATGCCCGTGAGCATATAGTTCTCTGTCTTCTCCCGGCTTTCTTCATCGCCGGAGTGATTGCGGTATTTGTAAGTCAGGGAGCGGTGTTAAAGTATTTCGGTGCAAATGCAAAGAAATGGGTGTCATATACCGTGGCTTCCATATCGGGAGGCATCCTTGCCGTGTGTTCATGCACTATTCTCCCGCTGTTCACCAGCATCTACAAGCGTGGGGCGGGTCTTGGTCCGGCAATAGCGTTTCTATATTCAGGCCCTGCAATCAGCATACTCTCGATAATCCTTACAGCCCGTATTCTCGGACTGGAAATGGGGATTGCCCGCATCATCGGTGCTGTCACGTTTGCTGTGGTAATCGGCCTTGTGATGTCGTTCATCTTCCGCAAGGAGGAAAGGGTTAAAGAGGCCGCTCAGATGAATATTGTGCCACCGCCCGAAAAACGTCCCCTGTGGCAGACTGCGCTGTTCTTCTTTACCCTCGTAGCAATCCTCGTGTTCGCAAATTGGGGTGCGCCTTCCGAAATAGACCGTGGAATCTGGGCGACAATCTACGGGGCTAAATGGTGGATAACATCTGCCCTTGCAATAGGTCTGTGCGTGATGCTTGTGAAGATACTCCATCTGAAAGCCCGATGGATTATCCTCGGAGCTGTAGCCGTTGCGATTTCAGCTTTCATCGCAAATGTTTTCATTCCCGATGCGAAACTGGCTCCCCTTGTGCCAATGGTCGTCTCGGTCGCCGTCCTTGCCATCGTGTTGCTCTGCGATAAAAACGATGATGAAAACAGGGAGTGGGCGTTGTCATCATGGGGATTCGCCAAGCTGATACTACCGTTGCTTGCAGTCGGAGTATTGACAGCGGGATTCCTGCTCGGTTCAACGCATGACGGTATAGAACTGCCCGGTATTATTCCAAACAGCTGGGTTGAATGGGCAGTCGGCGGCAATTCGTTACTATCAAACTTCTTCGCAAGTTTCACAGGTGCGTTTATGTATTTCGCAACCCTTACCGAAGTGCCGATTATTCAGGGATTGCTTGCATCCGGCATGGGCAAAGGCCCGGCTCTTGCCCTGCTGCTTGCGGGTCCCTCGTTGTCGCTGCCGAATATGCTTGTCATACGCAGTGTAATGGGTACGAAAAAGACCGTGATATATGTCGCTTTGGTAATTGTCATGGCAACCGTTTCAGGTTGGGTTTACGGATACTTCTTCTAAATTACAGACAGTATGAAAGTATTGATACTTTGCACCGGCAATAGCTGTCGAAGCCAGATGGCTCATGGATTCCTCCAGTCATTCAGTCATGAAATTGATGTATTTTCCGCAGGTACCGAACCTGCGGAAAACATCAATCCTCGTGCCGTCCAGGTAATGAAAGAGGTTGTAATTGATATAAGCGGACACAGACCACATAGCGTTATGGAATATCTTAACGGGACATGGGATTATGTTATAACCGTCTGCGGAGGAGCCAACGAAAGCTGTCCTGTTTTTACAGGTAGCGTGGAGCATCGCCTTCATATCGGGTTCGATGACCCTTCGGATGCCGTCGGCCCGGAGGAATTTATTATGAGTGAGTTCCGACGGGTACGCAACGAGATAAAATACAGGTTTGAAGAATTTTATAAAGGCATATTGAAATGAACACATTGCTCGACACCCTATGGTATTTCTGCTACATCACGGTTGAACTTGTCCTGTTGTTCATAGTGATTACAGCTCTCGTTGAAATCATACTGATGTATATTCCGCAGGAAAAAATCAGTACGAAAATTGAAAAAGCAGGCTTCTTCGGGAATGTGATAGCTGCCGGATTCGGTGCGCTCACACCTTTCTGCGCTTGTTCCACGCTGCCTATGACTGTAGGTTTTCTCAATGCCGGAATTCCTTTTGGAGCCACGATGTCATTCCTTATTGCCTCCCCGTTGCTCAATCCCATTATAATAGCGATGTTGGGAGCACTGGTGGGAATCAAAGCCATGCTCATATATGTGTCGATCGCTTTCCTCTGCGCCGTGTTCTTCGGCTGGGGATTGCAAAAGGTCGATGCGCAGAAATATGTCAAAAACGTAAAGCTGAAAAAACAGTCCTGTTGTTCCACAAGTGAAAAACCTTTTGATCCGAAGAAACTTCCATGGAGTCAGAAGATAGCCATAGCACTTCGTGCCGGATGGGACACGCTTCGCCCGATTTTCTGGTATCTTATCATCGGCGTCGCTTTGGGAGCGGTGATTTACGGCTATATGCCGAGTGATTGGGTTTTGAAAATTGCAGGTCCTGACAATCCGTTTGCTGTACCCATAGCGGCTATTATTGGTGTACCACTTTATATCCGGGCTGAAACCGCAATCCCTATTGGAGTGGCATTGATGGGTAAAGGAATGAGTATCGGAGCTGTAATCGCACTCGTTATCGGTGGTGCGGGCATGGCTATTCCAGAAATGTCGATGCTTGCAAGTATCTTCAAAAAGAAACTTGTCGCCATGATTGTCGCCGTAATATTCCTGACGGCAGTAATTTCCGGTTACATTTTTAACATTTTTCTATAATCCAGCACAGATAATTGAATACTCATTAGAGCAAGTCATTCCGAATTGTCTTATCTCCTGCCTTTTGATTTTGGCCGTTGATATTTGTCCTTGTCATTATCGTTCCACGGTAAATCGGAAGATGAACCGCCTGAGCCAGTGCCGACATCGGGTGTCGGAATTCCTCCGGCTGCGGTCTGAAGCGCGATTGCAAGAAGGCTGTGTTGTGATTCATCGACCTGCTCCCACGGCTCAAAAAGCTTGTTGACCAATTCATGTAGAGTCAACACACCGCTGTCGTACTTGTCGAGAAGATTCTGTGGCAGATTATAAGATGTGTTCTTGAACTCGTTGCCATGAAACAGCGTCGTGATTGACAGACTGGGATACATACGATTGGGAATCCAGCCGCTTACAAGCTCCGCTCCTGATGAAAGGTGGTATCGCTCGGGGTATGCCTTGCGGTGAAGTTCCTTCGCCCTGTTGTGTTCGGCATTATAACGGGTCTCCCATTCGGCAGCTCGTTTGGTCGCCGCATCGATTTCCTTTTGGTAGGAGTTGTGCTCACGAAGCGAATCGGCTTTCAGACTGTCGTAGCGCTTCTGCATATCTGTTAGCTGCTTTTGCAATGCGGCAATCTGACTGTCCTTGTCCGCAACTTCCTTCTCCAGTTTCGGCAGTTCTCCTGTACCGAGCCATGAGAGGATACGGTTCTTACCGTCCTTAGCTCCCTTCTCGACCTTTTCCTTTACTGCTGCAAGTTTCTCAATCTCGGCGTTCAGTCTTTCGATGTCTGTCTGAAGTTCGAGTGCTTGCTGGCGGTTGTATTGCTGTTGCGTCTGATGTCTGGCACCACTCGCAACAACACCACGTTTCAATCCGAATCCGGCCATTGCCTCTGCGTATGTATCCTGATATTGCCGGAGCTTACCGCGTGTCATCAGCTCATTGGCACACAGTCGCGGTGCCTGGGTCTTCTCCTTGTATTTCTGTTCACCCTCGCGCTTACGGCGCGTGCGTGGTGCCGTTACAATGGGAACAATCGTTGCATGCAGGTGAGGAGTCTTCTCATCCATGTGGAGTACACATGACACAAGGTTATCCTTGCCGAAGGTGTCATGCAGCCATTTGATATTGGCCCGGCACCAGTCATCAAGGCGACCGCCGTTTGCAAGAGCCATCATCTGCTCATGCGTGCCGGTGAGAAGCACACGGATGGCACGGGTCTGGTTCTTGCCGACCTTCCGCTTAAGTCCGGAGGTCTCAATACGGTGTTGAATAGCTTGAGTGCGGTTAACAACGCCCTTCGGAAAGTCTATAAGTTCACGGTTGAGGTATGTTCTGCTCTCGTCAGCGTTGTCGGGGATGTGCGGTTTACCCTCGGCGGTCTTGCGCTCGATGTGGCAGGACATCCCCGAATCGTTGCCTGCGCCACGCTCCAAGTGGCACACTGCATATTGTGTAGTCATATAGTCTTGAATTAAATTGGTTATGATAAAATTCCGTGTCAGTAGCGAATGAGAGCCGGGAGGTGGCTCGATGACTGATGGCTTTTTCGGGAGAGGTCGCAGACATCGGATGAAAATGCCATAATAAGCTACGGAATTTTATTACTAAAATCCTTCCTTCATTCAGCAAGCTGACCGGCTCCGTCGGCAGATCCTACAATAGGGTTATTCCGGCTTGCCGCATCCAAAAGGAAGTCGGCGATGTCGAGTTTGGCGGCTCTCTGCTCCGGGGTTGCCATGTCGGATATGGCAGTGACAATTCCGGCAGTCGGAGTAATTGTGCGGAGCATTGTCAATTTGGCGTGCCATCGGTCTTCGGCATCAAGGTCAGGCACAAGCCACACTTCCCTCCCTTTCAAAACCTGCGAAGCCGTCTGATTGAGGCATCCGCAACATCCGCCACTCGCCAGCCACAGGTACTGCGGATAATAATGAGAGGCGATTATCGCTGACTTCTCGGACTCCACGATCATGACCCTTGAATCGGGACAGGCAGAAAGCAGATGTTCACCGAAGAAGCACTGCACAAGATTGAAGTCATCGGGATTGTCAACCATTGATTTCATTCGGTGCGCCCACATAAAGGTTACCAATCCATCTTCCTTTATGCGGTGCCCGTCGTTGCCGTATCGCATTATCTTTCCTGTGCGGATACGTCCGTTGATATCCACTTGCCAGAATACCGCCGCATCGTTCATCCGGGTGGTTGCACCGACATTATGTAATCGGAACATCCGCATGGTCTCGTCCTCACCCCACCGTGAACTGAGGAATCGGAAAAGAGCCGAAGACTGACATCGATTCATGGATTCAACCATTCGGCTGCGCTCTATGAATGACGGTTGGGAGGGCTGTTTATTGATGTGCAAACTCACAGACCGATGGGATGCAATATCATTCAGCCAGGGATGGTCCCGGAAGTAGTCGGATGGTGTGTAGTGGTATCCGCATTTGAAGATCCGGTCACATTTGCCGACATGATCGGCAAGGAACATCCCGTTCTGTGTGTCAACATAGCGCACCAGTTTCTTCTGCCGTCCGCAGGCAGGGCATGTCACTTTGATGCGAGGACGGGAGTTGTCAAGCCGGTATCTGTAATCATTAGTCATTGTAAGGCGAATTTTGGTTGGGTGAGGTGTCGTGTATATATAGGTCCGCTTCATCCAACTAACTTTTTCAATAGTAAAAATCCTGAAGGTAGCGGTAAGGATTGCCTTTCTTCTTGCCCTTGTCCACCTGCTCGATCATCCGTTTGTTCTTCAGAAAAGTTATCAGAATCTTGAGCTTGTAGTCGCTGAGTTCGATGTCCTCATCTGCGTATGCGTCACGGAGCGCGTCCATCAGTTCTCCATGGCGGAGCAATGTGTCCGGATTGGGGAAGGAAGAATCCAGCGCGCTGCGGTGGGTATCCTCGGATATGTCGTGGTACGGATCCCACGCCTCGTTGCCTTTGGATTCGGGTGTCGGCACATAGTCCTTAATGAGTTCCGGCAGAGCCTCACTGTTAATACGAAAGGCAAACGAAGGGAAAGAGATATCTCGGATAAAGACCGCCTCGACGGTGCTGATGGCATCGTCGTTCTTGTCTTTCTCGACTCGTAGAACGGTTTCTGACTTGTTGTTGATTTCGGTTCCGATGTGTCCGCGTGCATTCTCATCGCTCTTGTTCTGGTGAATGATTGTATGGATGTGGAGATTGTATTCTTCCGTCCACTTCATCAGATAGTTGACTATAAGAGTAGCCTCGCGCGGACTATTGATGTCAAGCATCAGGTCTCGGATACCGTCGATGATTACAAGCCCGACAGCCGGGGTCTTCCGAATCTTATGGTCAATCATGCCGATGCGGTCTTCGACGGAATACTTGCGCAGGGCGAAATATTTTATCCTCTCATTGATTTCCTGATTGCTCTTGCGCGTCAGACGGGCGATACGCTTGAATACACGGAAGGCATGATATTTGCTCTGCTCGGTGTCGAAGTATAGGATACCGTTCTGGTTAGACGGCATATTGCCACGATAATTCAGAATCGTGGAATTGGTCATGGCCGCTGCCGTCATTGCCGACACATTGAAAGTCTTCTTGCCTTTTGGTTTACCGATCGAGGCACTGAAATTGCCGAAGGTACAAGCCGGCGAATCGCCTATATAAATGGCAACCGGCGGCGGTGGCACCTCCTTGTCGATGTCAAGTTGCGCCTCAGTGCATAATCGCTCGTAACGCACAGCCGCTGCATCAGGGACCTGCAACCCGGCTCCGCTTTCAACTTCGGCGATGAAACCGCCGAGCGGGTCAGATAAACTGTAACCCTGTTTGCTGGCGGAATTATTGGGAAGATACATAAATTCTTGTGCCATAGACCTATTTTCTTCCGCCGGTTTTACGACCAAACAGCTCAAGAGCCATTTCAGCATCAATGACAATTTTTCTCCCATACTGCTTGATTGCAGGGGCGAGTTTACCTTCGTTCTTGATGCGGAGTGCTGTTGTCTTGCAGCATCCAAGGAGATCTGCCAGACCCTTGAGTCCGAAAACATACTTTTTGTTTGTGGTGTCGATAACGACATCAGGTTGTGGTGCTTCCGGTTTGGAAGCAGCCTGTACGATGGTGAAGAGTTCTTCACCGGTCATTTGCCATAAAGGTTTATCGTATAATTTTTCTATCATTGTTTTAATCGTATATTATTTGCAGCCTGACATGAGTGGATCCATGCCCATGTTTCGGTTTTATGACTGCAAAGGAAATACGATTCATCACGAGATGCAATTATCATCTGATTTACAGCTGATTATTTAACTTGATTTTCCCAAATCAAAGTATCGGCACCTAAAAACGGAACTGACAACGATATTAGTAACTGTTCTCTAATCTCGTTTATTACTACATGGAGAGCATGTTCAAGTATAAAAATAATATGCGAGAACCATCATAAACGACCCTCGCATATTAGCTATAACAAGATGCGGTATATGTCATTCATCATCGAAGCGACTCATGTTGGAAGCCCGGATGTTGTCGGCAACAGCTATGTAAGGTTTCATTGCTTTATAATCGGAATGACCAGTCCATTCCATTACGACATTGACAGGTATTCCAAGTGCAAGAGCTTTACAAATGAAAGTCTTTCGTCCTGTATGGGTTGAAAGGAGCTGATACTTCTTATATATGGTGTCAACGCGGTCATTCCCACGATACTGTGTTATCCTTACAGGTGTGTCGATACCTGCGAGTTCTCCAAGCTCCTTGATATAATCGTTCATCTTCTGATTGCTGATTACAGGGAGTACGCGACCGTTCTTAAACTCGCAGTCCTTGTATTTCTCAAGTATAGCTCGGCTATGCTTGTTCAGTTCAACAGTGATGGTATCAGCGGTCTTCACGGTCGTAAACTCAATATGATTCTCTCGAACATCGCTCTTGCAGAGATTGGCTACATCAGAATATCGCAGACCGGTGTAACAGCAGAAGATTAGCACATCGCGCACCCTTTCAAGATAAGTCTTGTTTGGTGGGATGTGAAACGAAGTCAGTTTTTCAAGGTCTTCATCTGTCAGGAAGATAACTTTGGTCTGAGTGGATTTGAGCTTGGGACTGAAAGTCAGGAATGCACGGTTATCATGGTAGCCTTTGTCATAGGCCCATCGCAAAATCCACTTTATGAGACTGATTTTGTGCCCGATAGTGCTGTTAAGCATGTCGCACTTATAGCGAAAATAATCTACCAAGTCGTTCAGTCCTCTCTCTGTAAATGTTTCGAAAGAAATTTTGCCTCTTTTGAATTTCAAAAGATGATTTTTCAATGCCGAGAATTTTTCATAAGTCGCAGTAGTCCAGTCATTCTTTCTGCCCACCTCAGAAGTAAATTCATCGTAAATATCCCAAAAGGTCCTCTGCGGTTCTGCCTCTTGAGTTGGTGCCTCAGTACGTGCGACGGCAATACGGGCATTGAATTGTTCTTTTACCTGTTCCGGGAGAGGCATAATTTCACGCAACTCAAATTCCTTGAAGATATTCTGGATTTCACCTTCGTAACGATTGAGGTCTGCATTGATTTCGGAAGATGTCTGCTTGAGCTTATTGGTGCAACCATTTTTGACGCGCTGCTTGCTTGCGTCCCATTTGGCTGCATCAATACGGTAACCTGTGGTGAACTCAATGCGCTTGCCATCAAAGACCACGCGCATTCTGATTGGCACGTTTTCAGTTACCAATACCCCGTCCTTTTTGCGGGATTCAAGTTGGAAGGTGATATTCCGTTTGAGATTCATATTTGGAGAGTTTAAAAAGTTACACCCAAAATTACACCCAATTTTTGACATATCCAAATAGTATTTATTAAAATCTATTCATTCATCCATTTTTATAACACTATAAATCAGTGTATTTTAGATATTCGTTAATACAAACTGATATTAGGGTGAGATTTCCTGTCTTTCCGCTGATAATCAGATAATTAAGCAATTAACGTCCAATTTCAATTTTGATGTTGAAATTGGGCGTTTTTATATTTTTATGCGAAATTTGACGGATGCAGAATGTGGATTTTTTGTATGAAGATCTATGTTTGTATAGATAATGTTTTCAGTTATTTAGCCATTGGATTGATTGTGGGATTGGGGGTGTTGTAAGACTAATTAAGGGGCTTTAAGACTAAATAACGCTGTGGGTTTTGTTCTGGATTAATTTGTATTTATTTTTGCATGGAAAATAGATATGTTTGATACACGGTGTCACGTTTTGCTATCATAGTTTTATTGACTGTTTTCTCTGTGTTTAATTTGCCGGGGCAAGCGCACAATATTGTTGTTGTAGATTCAGCAACAAAAATGCCACTCCCAAACGCATCAATATTTGACAGGCAAGGTAACGTCATTGGAGTTTGTGACTCAAAGGGGAAAATACCATATATTTCGGCAGCCAGTTATCCAATAACCGTCAGATATATAGGTTTCAAAGAACGTGTCATAACTTCGGCTGTAACAGACACTGTTTTTCTTCAGGAAAACCCGATGGAATTACCTGAAGTTGTAGTCGAATCACCGCAGCACAGATTAATGCATATATTAGCGTATGTACGGGAATATTCCACATTATCAACTTATACCGATACTGTTTTTCTCTTTCGAGAAAAGATGGTTGATTACATGCTGAGAGCGGATGAAAGGGTCAGGTTCAGGGGTTGGTCAAATCCGAGAATCATAAAATGCAAGTCTTATTATCGCTTCACGGATGCCAATGGGCTTGATAGCGTGAGCGATGTCAGCAATTATCATTTTTCATGGTCGGACTGGATAGGGGTTGCGCCTATTGCAAAAATACCTTCTTCCTTACGTAATATCGACTGTGGCGCTGATACTCTGCGTGGAAAATATGGGAAGGCAGAGATATGGATAAAGAATAATGATAAGGTGACTGTCAATGTCGATGTGCTTGCCGACAGGACGAGCCGTAAATGGGTGCCGAATCTATCAGGATTTTTTAAGGATAATCTTGATTTTGATCGATTCAATGTCAGGTTCAATTATGATAATATTATAGGTGATTCAATTTCTCCTTTGGATCTGACCGGCTATTCGTTTAATGTCGAATCTAACGGCAGAGGGCATGAAATGTTTAGGTTCAATACCGCTAACGAGCCTTTCTTCGTGAATACCTACGCTGAGGTATATGTGATTGACAAAGAACTTATTACGGTGAAGGAAGCTAAGAGATGGGAACGCCATATATTTAACACGGAAAAGATTGAAATCATTGAACCCATGGAAGCTCCTGATTTGCAGCCATCAATTAAAGATCTTATCGCCAGAGTCAATTTGGTTGATACCGGTGAAGTGCGATTGGCGGTTGTTCCTGATAGCCGACTGATGGGACGCAAGATTGTAAAGGAGAATATAGCTCAAAGGGCATTACAGGTTTTGAAAAATGTCACAGGTATCAGCCGATATAAATTGAATAGAAACACCAACAGACGGTGGAAAAATTTTAAAAAAGAGCAAAGACGTAGATTAGATAGCCGTAAGCGGGAAGAGGTTGAGTAAAGTGCGATATTTGTCGCACGGTTTATAATAAATGTAAAGGTCAATATTTGCACTCACCTGCAAGCTATTTGCAGGTTATTTGCAGATTATTTGCAGGTTATTTGCAGGTGGAAAGGTGAAAAATGGTGCAAAAACGTGTAAAATTCTCGTTTTTTTTATACTTTTAAGATGTATTTTAAGAGTAGTATAAAACAAAAATAACCATCTTAAATAGTTGATTTTAAGATGGTTATTGATTGAGCGGTAAACGAGGCTCGAACTCGCGACCCCCAGCTTGGGAAGCTAGTGCTCTACCAACTGAGCTATTACCGCGTTAGTGTCCAACTATTGTCAAAAAGATAGGATTTTTAATTCTATCCCGCTTTTAACACTGCAAAATTAGGTAAAAAATCGTAATCTCAAAAAATTTCCATCCATATTTTTGTATAGAACTGATTTTAACATTTTATAAAAAGTTTAAATCAGTTCATAGAAATTTTTATTTAACGTATGTTGGATGGCATATTATTTTAAAAAGTTTTATCTTTGTAATGGAAAAAGTAATTATTGAATGGATCGTAGACATTTCTGCAAAATAGCCACACTGACAATGGGTGCGTTAGGGTTATCAGGCTCCGATGCCCTTGCCGCAGCTGTTTCATCTTCAAAAATCTCGGAAGAGGAAACGCTTCCCGTGGGTTGTAAGGTGACGGTGATAAGACGGGAATGTTACTCGGATTTACAGAGTCTATATCTTGATGATCCGGAGGAAGGCCCTTGCCGGGCATTCTCAACCGGCGATTCATTTGAATTGGCTGCCGGCGCATCATGTCCTAAGGAATTTTGTCCTCGTGCATGGCGAATGGTATGCAATGCGTTGAAAGAGGGTGGTGGGTGTGCTGCCACGCTTCGCCATGGTCTGTTGTTGCTATCCTGTCCGGATGGCACCCGTCCTGTGGTGTTCAGAATCGATTTTTAATATATATTAGTACTTATAAACTTAGTTGGAAAATTAATATCATGTTGAAAAAACTATTTGCATTATTTGTGCTTGCCGGAGTGCAGCTTGGATGTATAGCAGCGGCAGAATCTCGTTTGGATGCTTTTCCCGGAGCTGAGGGTTTTGGACGATATACCACAGGTGGACGAGGGGGTAAAGTATACCATGTCACCACTCTTTCAGACGGTATGCAACCCGGGACCTTGCGTCACGCTGTAATGCAGGATGAACCTCGCACAGTAGTGTTTGATGTGGCTGGTACGATATTCCTTGACGCTTCTTTGCGTATCAATAATGGAAATCTGACATTGGCAGGGCAGACTGCTCCCGGCGATGGTGTGTGTATAGCCGGACATCAAGTGTCGTTTAATGGCGACAATACAATAGTGCGTTATTTGCGATTCCGTATCGGTAACGACAATCCCGGCAGTCCTGACGGGGTAGGGGGCACCGATTTCCGAAATCTCATACTTGATCATTGCTCTGTGAGCTGGAGCGTCGATGAGTGTTGCGGGCTTTATGGTGGTGATGATTTTACTGTGCAATGGTGTATATTTTCAGAAGCCTTGCGTGATGCCGGACATTCCAAAGGTGGTATGCATGGTTATGGTGCTATCTTTGGTGGCGCCCATGCCTCATATCACCACAATCTTCTCGCTCATGCCGAAAGCCGTATGCCACGTCTTGGTCCGCGTCCCGGTACTCAGGAGCGTGAACATCTCGACATGCGCAACAACGTCATCTACAACTGGGCTGGTGGCGGATGCTATGGCGGAGAAGGTATGAATGTAAATATTGTGAACAATTATTACAAACCGGGACCTGCCACTCCAAAGGAAGGTTTGATATCTCATCGTATTGCATCGGTCAATGTGCGTACTACCGAGTATGTTACAAACCGCAACGGAGAGCCGAACCAATGGAAGCCTATGGAACATGTCTGGGGCAGATATTACGTGTCAGGAAATGTGATGGAAGGCAACAGTGAAGTGACAGATGATAATTGGACTAAAGGCTTCCTCGCACAGATTGATAATGCTAACTGCGATGGTACTTTCAATGATTCGATAGCCCGTGTTATTCGCCTTGAGTCGCCGATTGATGCGGGTCGTATAACGACACATTCAGCATCAGAGGCATTTGACCTCGTGTTGGCAGATGCCGGTTGCTCAAAAATGCGTGATGAAGTTGATGCCCGAATTGTGGAAGAAACTCGTGGCGGCACGGCGAGATTTTTCGGTTCACGTGCGAAAGATGCATCAACGAAACCCGGATTCATTGACACTCAATATGATGTGTGTCTTCCCGGCTCACGAAATCCTTGGCCCCTGTTGACATCTAAAGGTGTTGATATAAACGAATTGATAGACACCGATGGCGACGGTATACCCGATTATTGGGAAAAAGCCAACGGGCTTGATCCGAATGATTCTGCCGACGGGAATAAGCTCACACTTTCACCTGAGGGATATACAAATCTTGAAGTGTATATTAACAGCTTGGTGCCATCTTCTTCCGTGGCAGCTAAGTGAACAATAAGCTGACTAAACAATTATAATATTGTATTCTAATGAAAAAATTGATACTTGCGGCTCTACCCGCATTAATTTGTATTATTATGACATCTTGTGGTAATGCTGAGAATAATTCGTTGGTAAACGATGCGCAAGCCAAGTGCGATAACGCCCTTGACGTGATAATGACCCGTACAAGTGTGCGCCAATATACAGATCAGGCTATATCTGAGGGGACTATTGATACTCTACTTCGTGCAGGTATGGCAGCTCCTACTGCCGGAAACAAACAGCCATGGAAATTCATAGTCGTGACTGAGAGGGCATCCCTTGACAGCCTTGCCACCGGCAACTGGCGGATGGCGGCTCATGCTCAGGCTGCGATAATAGTCTGTGGTGACACCGAAAATGTGTTTCCCGCAGAGGGTAAGGATTACTGGGTGCAGGATTGCTCGGCTGCTACCGAAAATATCCTCCTTGCCGCTCATGCTGTAGGTTTGGGAGCGGTATGGTGTGGTTGCTATCCTATAAGCGAACGTGTCAATAATGTCAGGAGACTTTTCGGAATCCCCTCGCAGATTGTCCCCATGAGCATTGTGATGCTTGGCTACCCGGCAGGAGAGCATCATCCGAAGGATAAATATAAACCTGAAAATATACATTACAACAAATGGTAACCGCATGTTGATGATATACACGCCGCCTGTGACTATTTTGCACATAGGCGGCGTTTTTATTTGAAGTTCAATATCTGTAAGTTAGGATTTTCGGGGAAAATTTACTAATTTTGCCAAAAATTTTACCAAACGTTATCAGTAAGAACTTATAAACTCGATAATATATCTCGATATGTCTAAGAGATTTAAAGAATATAACGGTTTGAACCTCCCTGAGGTCAACAAATCAGTGCTTGAAAAGTGGGGTGCGGAAGATGTGTTCCATCGCACCATGTCTGAACGCGAGGGTTGCCCCTCGTTTGTATTTTTCGAAGGTCCCCCTTCCGCTAACGGCAAACCCGGTATCCACCATGTGCTTGCCCGCACTATCAAGGATATTTTCTGCCGCTACAAGACCATGCAAGGTTTTCAGGTGAAACGTAAGGCTGGTTGGGACACCCATGGTCTTCCTGTTGAGCTTGGAGTTGAAAAGAATCTCGGTATCACCAAGGAGGATATTGGTAAAAAAATCTCTGTTGACGATTATAATGCCGCATGTCGTCGTGAGGTAATGAAATACACAGGCGAATGGGAGGATCTTACCCGACAGATGGGTTACTGGGTGGATATGCCTAACGCATACATCACTTACGATAACCGTTACATCGAGACTGTATGGTGGCTTCTTGGCGAACTTTATAAGAAAGGCTATCTGTATAAAGGATACACTATTCAGCCTTATTCTCCTGCCGCCGGTACAGGGTTAAGCTCACATGAGCTAAACCAGCCCGGATGTTACCGTGACGTTAAGGATACCACTTGCGTGGCTCAGTTCAGGATTGTTAACAACGACAATCCATCGCTTGAACCGTACCGCAAGCTCCTTTTCACATGGGGAACTCCTTATTTCCTCGCTTGGACCACTACTCCGTGGACTCTTCCGTCAAACACAGCCCTTGCCGTAGGTCTGGATATCACATATAATATAGTCCGCACTTATAATCCTTATTCAGGAAAGCCCATCACTGTGGTTGCCGCAGATGCTCTCATGGGCTCGCTTTTCAATGCCAAGGCTAAGGATCTTTCTCTTGACTCATACTCTAAAGGTGACAAATTGATACCTTACGAGGTAGTGGCTCAGGTAAAGGGCTTGGATCTCGTCGGCATAGAGTATCATCAGCTTCTTCCGTGGGTGAATCCCGGTGAAGGTGCATTCCGTGTCATCCCCGGTGATTATGTGACCACCGAGGATGGTACAGGTATTGTGCATATTGCCGGCACATTCGGTGCTGACGACCTTCGTGTGTCGAAGCAGAACGGCATACCTCCGCTTCACCTTATAGACAAGGATGGAAATATCCGTCCGATGGTTGACCTTACCGGTCGTTTCTATCTGCTCGACCAGCTCGACCCGAAGTTTGTGGAAGAGATGGTAGATGTTGAGGCTTATAAGCCGTGGCAAGGCAAATATGTCAAGAATGCATACGATCCCTCACTCCCCGAGGATGCTGAAACTCTTGACGTGCAGATCTGTATGGAGCTGAAGGCTACCGATAAAGTGTTTAAGATTGAGAAACATACTCATAATTATCCCCACTGTTGGCGTACTGACAAGCCGGTGCTTTATTATCCGCTCGATAGCTGGTTTATAAAGACCACTGCCGTGCGTGAACGCCTGATGGAGCTTAATGAGACCATCAAATGGAAGCCTGCATCCACAGGTTCAGGACGTTTTGGCAAGTGGCTTGAAAATCTTCAGGACTGGAACCTTTCACGTAGCCGTTACTGGGGCACTCCGCTCCCGATATGGCGTACTGAAGATGGCTCGGAGGAACTTTGCGTTTCATCTGTAGAGCAGCTTTATGCTGAGATTGAACGTGCGGTAGAAGCCGGTGTTATGGCTGAAAATCCGTATAAGAAAGCAGGCTTTGTCCCCGGCGAATACAATAAAGAGAACTATGACCGCATAGACCTTCACCGTCCGTATGTTGATGATATAGTTCTTGTGTCTCCGTCAGGCAAACCGATGAAGCGTGAGAAGGATCTTATCGACGTATGGTTCGACTCCGGTTCCATGCCATACGCTCAGATTCACTATCCCTTTGAAAATAAGGAAGCGTTTGATAAACGTGAGGTTTATCCTGCCGATTTCATAGCAGAAGGTGTTGACCAGACACGCGGTTGGTTCTTCACGCTTCACGCTATCGCCGGTATGGTGTTTGATTCCGTATCTTATAAAACTGTAATATCCAACGGACTTGTCCTTGACAAGTATGGCAATAAGATGTCAAAACGTCTCGGGAATGCCGTTGACCCATTCGGTCAGATAGGACAGTTCGGTGCTGACCCTGTGCGCTGGTACATGATCTCCAACTCATCTCCGTGGGATAACCTGAAATATGATGAGAAGGGTGTGGTAGAGACCTCTCGTAAGCTTTTCTCCACCTTATATAATACATACAGTTTCTTCGCACTCTACGCCAATGTTGACGGCTTCGATCCCGAAGCTCCGCAGGTGCCTGTAGAGAAGCGTCCGGAAATTGACCGTTGGATTCTGTCGCTGCTTAACACTCTCGTGAAAGAAGTGACTGAAGCTCTTGACGATTACGAACCTACACGTGCCGCACGTGCCATAGGTGAATTTGTCGGTGACAACCTCTCCAACTGGTATGTACGTCTTAACCGTAAGCGTTTCTGGGGCGGAGATATGACCGAGGATAAGATTGCCGCATATCAGACTCTGTATACTTGTCTTAAGACAGTGGCTTTGCTGATGGCACCTTTCGCACCGTTCTATGCCGATGAACTTTATCGTGACCTTACCGGCTCAAACGAATCGGTTCACCTTGCCAAGTTCCCGGTTGCTGACCCTGCACTTATCGATTCAGCCCTTGAAGCTCGTCAAAAACTTGCTCAGGATATAACCTCAATGACTCTCGCTCTGCGACGCAAAGTCAATCTCAAAGTGCGCCAGCCCCTCTCCACTATAATGGTGCCCGTGGCTGATGCAACCCAGCGTGAGGCTCTTGAAGCTATCAGCGAGCTTGTCAAGAGTGAAATCAATGTCAAGGACTTGAAGATTGTAGGCAACGAGGAAGGTATACTTGTAAAGAGTGTCAAACCTGACTTCAAAAAGCTTGGTCCGAAATTCGGTAAGCAGATGAAAGCTGTGGCTGAAGCTGTGAAGTCGCTTGATGCTCACCAGATAGCTGAACTCGAACGTAACGGCTCAATCCATCTCGATATCAACGGCACTCCGGCTGTAATAGATATAGCTGATGTGGAAATCATTTCGGAAGATATTCCCGGATGGCTCGTGGCTAATGAAGGCTCTCTGACAATCGCCCTTGATGTCACGGTTACTCCCGAACTTCGTCGCGAGGGTATAGCCCGTGACATTGTTAACCGTATTCAGAATGTGCGCAAATCACGCGATTACGATATCACCGATCGCATATCCCTTACATTTGCTCCCGGCGAGGCAACAGATGACGCCATAAGGGACTTTGCCGATTACATATCACGTCAAGTGCTTGCCACATCTCTTGAGATTGCGGATATCGACGAGAACGACCCGGTAGTGGAAAATTTTTCCATGGATGATGTGAACGTTAACGTTAAAATAACGTTAAATAAATAAAACGTTTTAACACATATTACTATGAGCGAAAAAACAAGATATTCCGATGAAGAGTTACAGGAATTCAAGGAGATAATTCTTGAAAAGCTGGCTAAGGCGCAGAAGGAGTATGAGTCACTCCGCTCCAATATCAACAACACTGAGGGTAATGATATAGCCGATACCTCTCCCACATTTAAAATCCTTGAAGAGGGTGCAAGCACTCTCTCAAAGGAGGAAGCGGGACAGTTGGCGCAGAGGCAGATGAAATTCATCCAGCACCTGCAAAATGCCCTCATACGTATTGAAAACAAGACATACGGCGTATGTTGTGAGACCGGTGAGTTGATCCCGAAGGAACGCTTGCGTGCAGTCCCACATGCCACCCGTAGTGTCGAAGCTAAGAATTCGATTAAGAAAAAGTAATCTCTATCTATGCGTTCGAAAGGCATTGTCGCCACGCTTATTATTCTATTGGTGATTGTCATAGACCAGTCACTGAAAATTTGGATTAAAACTCACTTCTACTTGGGAGAAGATTATAAAATCTTCTCCTGGTTTTACTTGTACTTTATTGAAAATAACGGGATGGCTTTCGGGATGGAATTCGGAAGCAAATTGCTTCTGACCCTTTTCCGTATAGTGGCTGTCGCATTTTTGATATGGTATATAGTGAGGACTTACAGGATACCGAAAGTGCCTATGGGCTATGTGGTCAGCCTGTCGTTGATTACAGCCGGTGCGGCTGGCAACATATTTGACTGCGTGTTCTACGGGCTGATTTTTAATAATCCTATGCCACCGGAAGTGGCTTCCCTTTTCCCTGCAGGAGGAGGGTATGCTGAGATATTTCACGGCAGGGTAGTGGATATGCTCTACTTCCCGTTGTTCAGTTTCACTTGGCCCGGGTGGATGCCGTGGGTTGGCGGTCATGAGTTCCTGTTTTTCCAGCCGGTGTTCAATATTGCCGATGCTGCTATCACATGTGGCATATTTGTGCTGATATTGTTCTATCACAAATATATATTATCTCCTAAAGCATTGGAATCCCTTGCGTAATTTAGTTCTCATATTATTATCTCTGCTCATATTTGCGGGATGTGACAGCACCCCCGACTATGTGATACCTCCGAAGAAGATGGCTGAGCTTATGGCTGACATTCACACCGGCGAAGCTGTCGTGGAGAGCAATAACCGTAGCTTTCCAAATGACTCTGTGAAGAAGACATTCATGCAGTCGATCTATCTTAAGCATGGGGTGACTTCTCAGGAAGTGGATACATCGCTATATTGGTATGGTCATAATCTGAACAAATACATGGATGTGTATAACCGTACCATAGAGATATTGGAGAATAGAATAGCCGAAGCTGAGAGAGCCGGAGGTAAGTCAGACCGTGCGCCGATGCGAGTGAGTGTTGACGGCGATTCCGTTGATATCTGGCAAGGAGCGGCTACCCGTCGCAACAGTGCGTTGCTCCCGTCCGAATATCTGTCGTTCCATTACAGCACCGATAAGAATTGGGAGCGTGGCGACCGATATACAATTAATGTGAAGCCTGTCGGGACACATTCTCCGGTGACATTGAATTTAGCCGTTGAGTATAATGACGGTACCACTGAATATGTTTCAGCATCGGAAAGCGGTGAGGGAATGAAACATTTGGTACTTGTGCTTGACTCGGCTAAGGTGGCATCAAGCGTTTACGGTTCAATTCACTATTCGCCTTTAGGTGATGAAATCTCTTATTTGGATTCAATATCGATTGTGCGTACACGCGGACGCAACGATAATGTGAAAGCACGTGCTGGACAGCAACTTATTCATCACAGATAAGCACTAATGGTAAGGAGAACTCGTTGCCATGCGGCAGTAATCAATGGTAAAGTCTTAAGGAATATAGTGGTGGCATACGAAGGGACACCTTCCTGCTGTACGGCTATTGAGATTAAACCGTTTATCGGTGAAACCCATTCAACTGACGATTTTAACGGTGCGGTGGTAGTGACCCCATTGTCATATAAATTCCATCCTGAGGATTATACATTGACCATTGAAAATTTTAGCATGGTTCTTGGAGAGATTGCCGCTGATGTCCCTTCTGTTACCGGGAATGATGGTGTAAAACTCTTTTTCATGGAGCTATAAGAGGTTGTTTAATAACCAAAGTTAAAATCTGAGTGGGGTATCTTTTAGATAAATTGTTGTAATAAAGGAGGGAGCATAGCGAGCTATGTGACCGACGAGATTCAACAATTTAGCAAAAGAGACCCCAAGCAGAAGTAATTTTAAAATTCAATAACAATGGATCAGAAAAAGATAATACCATCGCCTCTGAAATATTTGAGCGTCTATGACTCTTCATCTCAGTCACATAGCTCGCTATGCTCCTTCGATTCAGAGCCATATCCGTCTCAAATATTTCGCTCAGATTTTAACTTTGGTTATTAAACAACCACTTAATATGACCACTCTCTTCCGACACTTTCTTATAACAGTAATTTTTGCTATGTTGGCTGTTTCCCCCGTGTGTGTGCAAGGGCAGGGGAAAGTAAGACTACATGGAAAAATAACCGGTCCCGATAATAGTCCTATAGAGTTTGCTACAATTCGTGTCGCCGGCACCACTTCCGGCACCACTTCCGGATTGGATGGCAACTATTCTCTTGTGTGCTCCTATAGCGATACTCTTGACGTGCATTTTTCATGCATTGGATTTCGTGAGCAGAAACGCCGATTGATAGACCCGCAGGAGGATGTTACCCTTAATGTGCGCCTTCAATATGACGAGCAACAGTTGAAGCAGGTCGAGGTCACGGAACTTAAAAAGCAAACCGGGACGTTGACAAATGTTGATGCGGCTTCGCTGAGGAATAACCCCGACGCTTCCGGTGGCAGTGTAGAATCGCTTATCACCACTATGTCGGGTGTGACCGGCGCAAATGAATTATCGTCACGTTACTCCGTGAGGGGTGGTTCGTACGATGAAAATTCCGTATATATAAATGGTGTGGAACTCTATCGCCCGCAACTTGTCTCGAATGGTCAGCAGGAGGGGTTGAGTGTTATAAATCCTGAATTAGTTGAGGCAATAGGATTTTCTTCTGGCGGCTTCCCGGCTGAATTCGACGATAGGATGTCATCAGTCCTTGATATCGTCTACCGTCGTCCTGACTCTTTTTCCGGCTCGCTCTCTGCAAGCTTTATGGGTGGTTCCTTGGCAATAGGGCAGGGAAGCGGTAAATTTTCGCAACTGCATGGTGTCAGATATAAACGCAACAGCTCTCTGCTCAGCTCGATGGATACGAAAGGTGAGTATGATCCGCATTTTTTTGATTACCAGACTTCGATATCATACCGTAAATCTCCAAAAATAAGTGTGTCGTTGCTTGGGAATATATCTTTTAACCATTATCGTTTTACACCTGTTGACCGAGAGACCTCATTCGGCTCGGTGTCAGATGCAAAACGGTTCAAAGTGTATTTCGACGGTCATGAGAGGGATAAGTTTGACACATATTTCGGAGCGTTGTCGTTAGATTACCGTATAAGCCGTGCCTCCCGTTTGCAATTTTTAGTGAGCGGACAGCTATCCGATGAACTCGTGGCGTATGACATATCCGGTGAATATTGGCTTGATCAAGCCGGCTCGCCTGATGTCGGTGGTGAGCTTGGTGTAGGGCGCTACCTTGAACATGCGCGTGACAGGCTTAAAACATCGTTGATCACTGGTGCCATAAAAGGAGAGACGGCGATTAACAATAACAATACATTGAAATATGGCATTACCGCAAAATTTCAGAATGTGATGGAGCGTTCCCGGGAATGGGAAATGCGTGATTCAGCCGGATATTCACTCCCTGCAACCGGACAAAATCTGCAAGTGATACATAATCTTGGTTCATATCAGGATATGGACTCTCGACGGCTAAGTGGATTTATTCAGGATACATGGAAACTCAACACATCGTCAGGATTCCTGTCGCTTAACGGGGGAGTGCGTGTGAGTTATTGGGATTTTAACAAGGAATTGCTTGCCAGCCCGAGATTGTCGTTAGGTTTCATCCCTGAAAAGGCTCCCGAATGGACTTTCAGGTTTGCCACGGGACTTTATTATCAGTCTCCGTTCTACAGAGAGTTCCGTATGCCTGTCAAGGATGAGAATGGAAATTTCACTATTGTCTTGAATAAGGATATAAAGTCACAGCGAAGCATTCAGTTCATAGTCGGTGCCGATTATACTTTCAGGGCGTTTAACAGACCGTTCCGATTTACGGCTGAGGGGTATTACAACGCTCTTAACGATCTCATACCATACGAAATCGACAATCTGCGTCTTGTATACTCCGGGAGGAATGAAAGCAATGGCTATGTTGCCGGTATTGACATGAAACTGTTCGGACAGTTTGTGCCCGGAAGCGATTCATGGATAAGTTTCTCATTGATGAAGACAAGTGAGGATCTGCATGGCGTGAAAGTACCTCGTCCTACCGACAGGCGTTATAGCTTAGGCTTATTTTTCACGGACTACTTCCCGAAATTTCCTAAGCTTAAATTCAATTTGCGCGGGATTCTGATGGATGGACTTCTATGCACGGCCCCTAATACTGACCGTGCGGACGGATATTTCCGTATGCCGGCTTATAAACGAGTGGACGTAGGGCTCGCTTACGCTCTTGTGTCACCGCCGGAAAGGGGAGAGTTCCGTTCAGGGTTAGGCAATTATCTGAAAAGCGTATGGCTTGGCGTGGATGTGTTTAATCTGTTTGATATAGCCAATGTGGCATCCTATTATTGGGTTACTGACGTTAACAATATACGTTATGCTGTCCCCAATTATCTTACAAGGCGACAATTTAACATTCGATTGACGATTGATTTCTAAAAGAATGTTAAACGATTTGTGTGTGCGCCTATAAATCACTACCTTTGCACCCGTCTAAGAGAATGCCTTTACATATTAAGGCATATTTCCTAAAATACCAATCAATTAATTTTTTAACAAAATGCATTACGAAACCGTTTTCATTTTAACTCCCGTTTTGTCTGACCAGCAGATGAAGGAAGCGGTAGAAAAATTCGAGAAGGTGCTTACCGACAACGGTGCTACCATCGTGAACGAAGAGATCTGGGGTCTTCGCAAGCTTGCTTATCCCATCCAGAAAAAGTCTACCGGCTTCTACAACCTCGTTGAATTTGACGCTGATCCGACTATCGTTAAAAAGATCGAGACTGCTTTCCGTCGTGACGAGCGTGTGCTCCGTTTCCTCGTGTTCCGTCTCGACAAGTATGCTGCTGAATACGCCGCTAAGCGCCGTAGCACACGTGCAGCTAAAGTAAATAACACTGTCACTGAAGAAGCAAAGGAGAACTAAATCATGGCACAAGCATCTGAAATCCGCTACCTCACTCCCCTGTCGGTAGACGTAAAAAAGAAAAAATATTGCCGTTTTAAGAGAAGCGGTATCAAGTATATCGACTATAAGGATCCCGAATTCCTTAAGAAGTTCCTCAACGAGCAGGGCAAGATTCTTCCCCGCCGCATCACCGGAACTTCTCTCAAGTTCCAGCGCCGTGTGGCTCAGGCTGTAAAGCGTGCTCGCCACCTCGCTCTTCTCCCCTACGTTACTGACTTGATGAAATAACTTTAAAAGCTAATAGGAATTATGAAGCTCATTCTTAAAGAAGATATCGCCAACCTTGGCTACAAAGATGATGTAGTCGAAGTTAAGAGCGGATATGGTCGCAATTACCTTATCCCCACAGGCAAAGCTGTTATTGCTACCGAATCAGCTCTTAAAGTTCTTGCTGAGAACCAGCGTCAGCGCGCTCACAAGCTCGCTCGCATCAAGGCTGAAGCTGAGGCTGTTGCCGCTGCACTTGAAGGTGTTAAACTTACAATCGGTGCTAAGACTTCTTCAACCGGTACTATTTTCGGCTCTGTCAACAGCATCCAGATTGCAGAAGCACTCGAAAAGCTCGGTCACAATATCGATCGCAAGCTCATCGTTATCGAACCGGTGAAGGAAGTAGGCGAATATGTCGCTAACATCCGTCTCCACCGCGACGTTAATGTTGAGATACCTTTTGAAGTCGTATCTGAATAATTTTTAGATAAGATATCCCAACCCTCCAATTTCCCTTGAGAGCGTAGCCTTCCCCACCCAACCATTAGGCTGCGCTCTCATCTTTTTATACTTACGGATGGTGGTGTTAACGGAATTTAACGTCTCGACACCTTTTTCTGTCTATTTTCCCAATTGTCTACTGAATGACTCTAATGGTAGATTTTGGGATTTTTTACCTTAAACTTTTAGTAATTTTGGTGTCAAATACTACAAAATAGTATTAAGAAAGTTTTTAATATTTATGACACGTTTTGCTCATTACAAGTTTTTATCTGCACTATTATTCCTTTCTCTCACGTTTTCGCTATACGCCTACAACATCTCCGGTGTTGTAAAGGATTCGGAAACCAAGGAGCCGCTGATGGAAGCGGCGGTTAAGCTCGTCAGTGCACGTGACACTGCTTTTGTGGCAGGTGTCACTACCAATGTCGATGGTAAGTTTAATATTCGCAACGTCAAGGCTGGAAAGTATATCATACAGTTCAGTTATGTCGGATATGCCGATGTGGAAAAGCCCGTCACCGTGGCTTCGTCAAATGTGCGAATGGGGGAGGTGCAATTGCGTGAATCATCGGAAGTGCTCGGTGAGGTAAGCGTTGTGGCAACCAAAACTCCCATCAAGGTTATGGAGGATACCGTGGAATATAATGCGGATTCATACCATACCCAGCCTAACGCAGTGGTTGAGGACCTGTTGAAACGTCTCCCCGGAGTGGAGGTTGACAGCGACGGTAAGATTACTGCCAATGGCAAAGATGTGAAGAAAATATTAATCGATGGTAAAGAGTTCTTCAGCGATGACCCTCAGGTTGCGTCAAAGAATCTTCCTGTAAGCATGATTGAGAAGCTTCAGGTGGTTGACCGCAAGAGCGATATGGCTCGTCTTACAGGTGTGGATGACGGTGAGGATGAAACTGTGATAAACCTTACCGTGAAAAGGGGTATGAATCAGGGCTGGTTTGGTACAGCTGAAGGTGGTTACGGTACTGACGACCGTTATGCCGGATCGTTCAATGTTAACCGCTTTTGGGATGGTAACCAGATAACATTCCTCGGCAATCTTAACAATACAAATCAACTTGGTTTCACCGACAGCAACGGTAATCGTTTCCGTCGTTTCGGTGGCAACAATGGTATCACTACATCACGTTCGTTTGGTATAAACTTCAACGTGGGCAAGGATGAGATACTCCGTGTGGGCGGCGACATACTTTATTCAAACACCGACCGCACATCCACAAGCCGTACCAGCCGTCAATGGAACGAAACCTCCAATTATGAAAATATAGAGAAGTATGCCCGTGACCGTGGCAATAATCTTCGAGGTGATTTCCGTGTGCTTTGGAATCCGGATTCATTCAACACTCTTGAATTCCGTCCCAACTTCTCATTGAATCATAACAAGTCATTGAGCTGGGATAACACGCATAACTATGACCCGAATATGTCGGAAATCAGTAATGCCGAGAATAAAGCGCAAAGCCGCGGTAATTCATTCGAACTTGGCGGCCGTCTTATCTATTCTCACAGGTTTAAACAAAGACGCGGCAGGTCATTCTCTGTAAGTATGCAGTATAGCCTTTCAAATGTGCGTGAGAAAGAGACATCCTACTCTCACAACATGTATCTGCTACTTGATTCGACACTTATCCTTGATCAGTATGCCAACAATCATACATGGTCAAATCAGGTGATGACCCAGTTGACATGGACAGAACCTCTCGGAGATATTAAGAATGGTAATTCTCTCGTGTTCTCTTATCGTATGAATTACAGATGGAACAACGCTGACAAGCTTGTTTATAATCTTCCCGAAGATTACAATCTTGACATCTTCCCACCTGCCGGTGTTGAACCTGATCCTGTATACTCCAACCGCTTCCGTAACAATTATTTCAACCAGAATATAAGCATGGGCTATAAGAAGACTTCCCAGAAATATAATATGGAAGTAGGTCTTGCCCTTGTGCCTCAGATGTCAAAGTCAACCGACCTGATTAATTCTGATAGAAATATAGATACCCGTTGGGTATGGAACTATGCTCCGTACATGCGTATGCGTTACCGTTTCAGCAAGCAGACATCGTTGATGGTTCATTATCGCGGACGGTCTTCGCAGCCCTCATTAAGCCAGTTGCAGCCCGTGGCTGATGTGTCTAACCCGATGAATATAGTTATTGGTAACCCTGACCTTGATCCCTCATTCTCTCACAATATGATGGTTCGTTTCCAAGATTTCAACATGGAGTCGCAACGTTCCCTCATGTTCATGGGTAATTTCCAGCTGACACAGAACTCTATTATCTCAAAGACAACGCTCGATCCTGCCACTAATGCACGTACCACAACATACGTGAACGCCAACGGTGTTTGGAACGGTCGTTTGATGAATATGTTCTCCATGCCTCTCAGAAATAAGAAATGGAGAGTGTCAAACCATATATTTGTCAATGGTCAGCGCACAGTCGGTTTTACAAATGACAAGCGAAATGCCGCAATGTCAGTTAATATCTTTGAAAGCCCGGGCATATCTTTCCGTCCCGATAATTTCGAGTTTGAAATTCGTCCTCAATACTCTATTCAGACCACTCATTACAGCTTGAAGAGTGAAAACACTCCTAATAAGAATGTTCAGCGTTATGGTGGACGTGCTGATATAAACTATTATACTTCATGGGGCTTGACTCTTCAGACAGATATTAACTACTCGGCTACTGAAGGCTATTCTGACGGATATAATACACGTACTACTATGTGGAATGCCTCTATTTCACAGCAATTCTTGCGTAACAAGTCTCTCACATTGTCATTCAGAATGTATGACATATTGAATCAGCGTAAGAGCATATCTCATACCACCAACGATCAGTATATTCAGGATACTTGGTCGAACACACTCGGACGTTATGGTATGGTATCTCTCACATGGCGCTTCAACACATTCGGAAAAGGAAAAGAACCCGGTGCCAACCGTGGTGGCTGGGGTGGCGGTCCCGGCGGTCCCGGCAGACCTCCTCGTCATTAAAAAATATCTCTCCTAATTGGTAGTTACATGATAAATCCCTGTCAGTTCAACGATGCCTGACAGGGATTTTAATATATTTGGATAGGAAGTATTGTAATTAGGTTAGGGGATAGCTTATTTACCCATGAGGATGCTTTTTATGTCATTTAGCTTGTTGAGGGCATCCATCGGTGTGAGATTGTTTATGTCAAGACCGAGTATCTGATCTCGCAGCTGTGCGAGCAGCGGGTCATCAAGCTGGAAGAATGACATCTGCATACCCTCGGCTTGTTCGCTTACAGTAGCAAGGTTTTTCACGACCTCCGAATCTGTTTCACGATTGGAACTTTCGAGGTGTTTAAGCACTTCATTCGCACGTTTGACTATCGATTGAGGCATACCGGCGAGTTTCGCCACATGTATACCAAAACTGTGCTCGCTTCCGCCACGTGCGAGTTTGCGCAGGAACACGACTTTGCCGTTAATCTCCTTTACCGAAACATTGAAATTCACCACTCGCTGAAAACTCTTTTCCATCTCGTTCAGCTCATGATAGTGGGTGGCAAAAAGTGTCTTTGGATGTGCGTTGCCGTACTCATGGATATGCTCAACGATAGCCCATGCTATTGATATGCCGTCGTAGGTCGATGTGCCTCGTCCGAGTTCGTCGAACAGTATCAGTGACCGTTCACTCATGTTGTTCAGGATTGAGGCAGCTTCGTTCATCTCTACCATAAAGGTGGATTCACCGAGCGATATGTTATCGCTTGCACCCACACGTGTGAATATTTTGTCAACTACTCCGATATGTGCGCTCTCCGCAGCCACGAAACTGCCTATCTGCGCCAATAGAACGTTAAGAGCGGTCTGACGCAGTAATGCGGATTTACCGGACATATTCGGTCCGGTTATCATCATCACCTGAGTGCCGCTGTTCGAAAGGCTGACAGAATTTGTTATATAAGGCTCTCCCGGCGGCAGCTCTTTTTCAATCACCGGGTGTCTACCTTCCACGATTGATATGTCGAGCGAATCATCCACCACGGGACGATTATATTTGTTCTCAAGCGCTACTCGTGTGAGCGAGTTGTAAACATCAAGCTGAGCCACCAACTGCGCATCTAAAAGTATTGCGGGGATGTAGTCGCACAGCCTTGCCACTAATTCGGTGTAGATGCGTTGTTCTATGATGGCTATTTTATCCTGTGCGCCTAATATTTTTTCCTCGTATTCTTTCAGCTCTTGGGTGATGTAACGTTCGGCATTTACAAGTGTTTGCTTCCTTATCCACTCTTCTGGCACTTTGTCCTTATGGGTGTTGGTAACCTCTATGTAGTATCCGAACACGTTGTTATATGCCACTTTGAGCGACGGTATTCCGGTGCGCTGGCTTTCACGCTGTTGCAACTGCAATAGGTAATCCTTGCCTCTGTAGGCTATCTCCCTTAGTTCGTCAAGTTCCGGGTCAACGCCCGCTTTGATAACCTGCCCCTTGTTGAGTGCGGTCGGAGCTTCATCAACTATCTCCCGTCCTATCCTGTCAGCTATGCTTTCGCACGGATTCAACTGCTCTCCGATTGATACGAGTGCCGGTTGGTTTGACTGTTCGCATAGGCTCTTTATCGGGGCTATCATTTTCAGGGCATGATGCAGCTGCATCATCTCACGAGGATTGACTCTCCCCGCTGAGACCTTTCCGATAAGTCGCTCTATATCGCCTATATGCCCTAATGCTTCTTTAAGTGAGTCACGGTCAGCCGGTTCACGGAAGAAATATTCTACGATGTCAAGACGCTTGTTAATCTCCTTGCTGTCTTTCAACGGGAACAGGAGCCAGCGTCTTAACAGACGTGCTCCCATAGGGCTGACAGTTCGGTCGATCACATCCAACAGGCTTTTCCCTTCGTCACCCATGGTGGTGACAAGTTCCAAGTTCCTTATGGTGAAACGGTCGAGTCGCACAGCCATACCTTCCTCAATTCTTGTCAAAGCAGTGATATGGGAAGTGTGAGTGTGCTGTGTTATGTCAAGGTAATGCAATATAGCTCCTGACGCAATTATCGCAGAAGCCATGTTATGTATACCGAAGCCTTTCAGCGATGTGGTTTCGAATTGTTTCAGAAGTCTGTCACGGGCTGCGTCGTCGGTATATACCCAGTCGTCAAGTTCAAAGGTGAAATAATGTTCCGAAAACAGCTCTTCCATCAGTTTTCGCTTACCTCTCTCCACTAATACTTCTTTGGGTGCAAAGTTGGTCAGCAGCTTGTCAACATAGTCATTGTTCCCCTCGGCAGTCATAAACTCTCCGGTGGAAATGTCGAGAAAAGCCACTCCGGTCATCTGCTTGCCGAAGTGTACCGCTGCAAGAAAATTATTCTCCCTATGGTTCAGCACATTGTCATTTATGGACACGCCGGGTGTGACAAGCTCCGTGATACCTCTTTTTACTAATTTTTTTGTGGTTTTGGGGTCTTCGAGCTGTTCGCATATAGCCACACGCTTCCCCGCTCTTACCAACTTGGGAAGATAAGTGTCAAGGGCGTGATGAGGGAAGCCGGCAAGTTCCACAAATTGAGCCGACCCGTTAGCCCTGCGGGTAAGTGTGATGCCGAGTATTTCCGATGCGGCGATTGCGTCATCAGAGAATGTCTCGTAAAAATCTCCTACACGAAAAAGCAGAATGGCATCAGGATGTTTCTGTTTCATCGCGATATATTGCTTCATCAAGGGTGTCTCGACGATTGTCTTTGCCATTGGATTGATGGTGTTATGCTGTTAGATCAGTGAAATTAACACACAAATTTACAAAATTATTTGTAATCATTCCAAACCTTATTTTTTGACACGCCGTTGAATACCCGTAGAGCTGTTTTGACATAATTAACTATATTTTGTTAAAATTGAGACATTTGATTGTGGATATTGAAAAAATGCTTATCTTTGTAAAAAATCATTGCGGACATTATAATGACTCTGATGATTTTTGGAACATATTTTGTAATAAAAATTTAGCACATTACGCTCTCTCGCTTTCAATAAAATTAATTAACTTTGTGCAAAATTTACAAACGCATAGTCCATGAACAGTCAATTTTTTTCTGACATTTCATGGATTTTATGTACACTACTAACTCATACCGGATAACACAATCAAAAAAATTTTATTAACTAATCAGTCATTATTATGATTAAGAGACTCATTCTCTTAGCCGGAGCTTTCTGGCTGGCATGTGCGGTTGCTATGGCTGCACCTGATGATATTAAGTGTAGTGGCGTGATTCTCGGTGAAGACGGTGAGCCTATTATCGGCGCTACCGTTACCGTGCCTGGCACTAAGGCTGTGGCAGTTACCGATATCGACGGCCGTTTTGTTATCAATGCCCCTGCCGGCAAAGATATTCATGTTAACTACATCGGATATTCTCCCCTCAACCTGAAGGCAGCTGCCAACATGGGCGAAGTGAAAATGAACGTGGAGACCCAAATGCTCCAAGACGTCGTTGTCACTCAGTCTATCGCTCGCACACGTCAGACTCCAGTTGCTGTTTCAGCTATCGACGGAGCTACTATTGACCTTAAGCTCGGTAATCAGGAACTTCCCGAAGTATTGAAGACTACTCCCGGTGTATGGGCGACTAAGGATGGCGGTGGTTTTGGCGACGCTAAGATCAATATCCGCGGTTTCAAGTCTTCAAATACAGCCACCATGGTAAACGGTGTCCCTGTCAATGACATGGAATGGGGCGGTATCTATTGGTCTAACTGGTCAGGTCTTGGTGATGTGACTTCATCAATGCAGGTTCAGAGAGGTCTTGGTGCCACTATTATTTCTGCTCCTTCATTCGGTGGTACCATCAATATGATTACCAAAGGTCTTGATGCCAAGAGAGGCGGTACTCTCTGGTATGGTCTTGGAAATGACAATTCAATGAACTATGGTATTTCATTCTCTACCGGTATGATGAAGAACGGATGGGCTCTCACATTCCTCGGTTCTCGCAAAACCGGTGACGGTTACATTCAGGGAACAGATTTTAAAGCTTACAGCTACTTCTTCAACATCTCTAAGCGTCTCAACGATAACAACCAGATCTCATTGACCGTTACAGGCGCTCCTCAGACTCACTACAAACGTAGTTCTCAGGATGGTCTGACAATAGAAGGATGGCAGAACGTGGCAAACTTCATGCCGAAGGGACAGGCTTACCGTTACAATCCTACTTATGGTTTCGGTCTTAACGGTGAGAGAAAGACTTCTCAGTACAATGTCTACAACAAACCTGTTGCCATGCTTAACCATGTATGGCAGATCAATCACAAGTCATCTCTTTCATCTGTAATCTATGCCTCAATCGGTTCAGGTTACGGTTCAAGCGGTCAGGCAGCCACAAGCAGCTTGAGAAGCATGTGGTATGGCTCTTCAAATGGCGAGCTTAACTGGAAGACTGTTGAAAACAATGGTGTGACTTACCACCTCCGTCATGCAAATGGTATGTTTGCCTACGACCAGATTCAGCTCATGAACCAGAACAGCACTACCGGTGCGCTTATGGTTATGTCAAACTCGGTTAACAATCACCGCTGGTTCGGAGGTATCTCCAACTACAAAAACGAACTTACCGACAATCTTTCAATCACTGCCGGTCTTGACATCCGTTACTACTACGGTATGCACACCAATGAGATTTCCGACCTTTACTACGGCGATTATTTCATTGACCTTAACCGTGCGGCAAGCAACAACCTGCGCACTTTTGCCACTGAAGCTGACAAGCTCGCTTATCAGAATAAGAAACTTGGCGTAGGCGATGTAGTTTATCGTGACTGGGACAGCCGTATATGGCAGGAAGGTGTTTACGCTCAGGCAGAATACAATATGTTTGACAGAAAACTCAACCTTGTGCTTGCCGGTGCTATGAACCTCAACACTTACAACCGTTACGAGCATTTCTATTACAATGCCGACCAGAGCAAATCACCTACAAAAACTTTCTTTGCAGGTAATGTGAAGGGTGGTGCAAACTATAACATCGACCGTTACAACAACGTGTTTGTAAACGGTGGTTATATCACTCGTGCTCCCTATCTGCAATATGGCGTGTTCGTATCTCCAACCAATTCAAATGCCATCAACCCGAATCCTCGCAACGAGAAGGTAGGTGCTGTGGAATTTGGCTATGAGTTCCATTCTCCCACATTCACCGCTCAGTTGAACGGTTACTACACCATGTGGATGGATCGTACCCTCATCTCTACCGGTACTCTCCAGTATGATAATGACCGCTACACCGCTACCATGAATGGTGTTGACTCTCGTTATATGGGTCTTGAATTGAATTTCGTGTATAAGCCCACACGCTGGTTTGAATTTTCAGGTATGTTCGCTTACGCAGACAACACTTGGCAGAACGACCCGGTAGGTTACTTCTACAATAGCCAAGGTCAGGCTCTTTCAAGCCTTGGCGACCGTAACCAGCCTGCAACTGTGACAACTCCTATGGCAGACGACCACCTCTTCGCTACTATTGACCAGAAGGGTATTAAGGTTGGCGGTTCTGCTCAGATGACCGGTGCGCTCGGTGTGCAGTTCAAGCCTTTCAAAGGTTTCCGTGTAGGTGCCGACTGGACTTGCAATGCCCGTAACTTCAGTGACTTCTCGCTCACTAATAATAGCAGTGTGTCACTTACCCCCGGACAGACCCTTAAGATTTCTGAACCTTGGGAAATACCGTTCGGTAACCAGCTCGACTTGAATGCAAGCTACAATTTCCCAATCACTGACGGTGTGCGCGCCACTTTCTCAGCTAACGTCTACAATGCGTTTAACAACTACTACATTATGGACGCTTATACTGATTACAGCACTCCCGGCACTTGGCAGGATGCCTACCGTGTGTTCTACAGCTACGGTCGCACATTCAATCTTCGCGTGAAACTTTATTTTTAATTAAGCACCCAAGTCATACATAAAAATATGAATAAGAATATTCTAAACGCCATCCTCGCCGGAACTTTCACCCTTGGGCTGGCAGGCTGTAGCGAAAATTCATGGAATGACCATTATCTGGATGGTTTTGAAGAAGGGGTGGACTATGATAAATCAATCGAAGGTTCATATACGCTTACTCCCGCTGACTATTCCACTATTTCATCACTGATGAAGGATAAAGCCACTACCGATGCTGAAATAGCGGCTGCAAAAGCTATAGGAACTAATCTTTATTTCGATAAGACCGGTCCTTATCCCGCATCAGTGGCTCTTCCGGCTTTCTTTGAAACTTCATCGTTCCCTTATTATCTTGCTTCAAACGGCTCTACCGTTGATGTGGTTTATGCTGAGGCTGCCGAAGTGCCTGCGGAACTTACCGCACTTGCCGGAGCGTTGTCGTATACCGTCAGCACAGATAACTACAAGGCTGTGTGGGAAAGCGACGAGGATTTCATAAAAGGTTTTGCCCCCGTGGCTCCTGCTGCTAACCATCTTCCCGGTATTATTGCCGAGGCATTCCCCGAAGCAACTGAAGGCACCTATGCTGTGGTTACTTATGAGGAAGCTTCCACCAACCCTGTTTTCAATAAGGTTGATGAAGGTCCCAAAGTGTATATCGATGAAACCTTTGCTGAGGGCTTAGGCGATTTCACTATGGATAATATATTGCTTCCCGCAGGTTCTACTTATATCTGGAGTCATGACACCCGCAATGGCGGTTATATGAAAGCCTCAGGTTATGTCGGCGGTGCTAATCAGGATTGCGAAGGATGGCTCGTCTCACCCGAAGTGACCCTCTCGGCTAAGGCTAATGCGGTGCTTACTTTCGAGCAGGCTTGGAACTATTTTAAGGATCTTGCTGTCGCTGCTGAAGAAGCTACCGTAAGTGTGCGTGAGAAAGGTGGCAAGTGGGTTAAGCTCACTGTTCCCACTCTTCCCGAAAAGATGAGCTGGAATTTCGTGGCATCAGGTGATATTGATCTTTCAGCTTATAATGGCAAGACAATTCAGATAGGTTTCTGCTACAAGAGCACTACCGTTAAAGCCGGAACTCTTGAAATCAGAAATGTGAAACTTCAGGATCGTGTTGAAGGCGCTCGCAGTCGTGCGCTTGCCGCTGAAGTTCCTACCGAATCCAAGAATGCCGTATATTATTTCAATGGCAGCAAGTGGAGCGTGGCTGACGGTGTGGCTATTCTTAATCCTGCCGATTACACAGCCATGGGCGTTAGCAATAACAAGCTTGTCGATCCTGAAATATTCATTCCTATCTATCTCAAGAATAAGTTCCCGTATGCTCAGAGCGGTGACGAGAAGTATGTGGTTTACAACCGTAACAAGGCTGACCTCTTCGTATTCGATGGCTCTGCATGGGTACTGAACAACAACGGACTGGAGACAGTTACCGGTCGCTTCGCCAAGAAGAGCAATGCTTGGAGCTTCATGAAGTATATAGGTAAGGCTATATTCAACATATTTGAGGCTGATCAGATTGTGCTTGACCGCAGCTATTTGTTCGTTTCAGGTGACATTTGCGGTACAGTGATCGATAAGAACAGTAGCTATGGTTATCTCCTCTCTACTGATGTAACCATCTCCAACGGTCAGATTGTAATGGCATCAGATGCTAATGCGTTTATGTTTGCAAGCTCTGCCACTATCGATGGCACCGTTGTTAAGGCTCCCGAAGGCAAGTTCCTTATCAAGGATTCTTACGACCGCTATCTGTACTTGTCAGGTACATATTCAAGCGCTAACTTGAATAAGACTCCTGCTGTTGAAGGCGGACAGATTGCAGCTGCATATCTCTGGAGCGCGACACGCAATCCCGATGGAACATGGTCTATCAGCTGTGACCGTGGCGAAGGCAATGTACGTACATTCTTCTATTCTACCAAGTACAGCAACTTTGCCGTATATGCTACAGCAAGCGAAGTTGACACCCTCCCAACTCTCTACATGCTTGACCTCTAAGCAATAATCCCAATTAAAGCTTGATAAAATAAAGACATTGGTTCATATTATTTGAATCAATGTCTTTTTTTGTGAGAATATTTCATCATATCCACAATTGTTGATATAAAAAATTTGCATACCTTTATGGCGTATATGTAATTGGGTTTAAAATTAGTTCTTTAATTATTTGCCATGGAAACAGGATATACATCGTTTGTTGAGAAAGATACATTGACTAAAGTGCTTTCCATCGATGAGTTGGAGGTGCGTATTGATGATTGTAAAAGCTTAGGAATACCTCTTTATGATCTTGATCTTGAGGGATTGGATATACGTGATATTGATATGAGTAATTTGCATATCCGTAACGTACTATTCAATAGTTTTAATCCTACTAAAACAGCTCCAAAAGAAATATTCAATATTAATTTTAAAGGTTGTACCTTTGAAAAGGTATGCTTCTCGTATTGTAAACTTGTAAGATGTAATTTTGATAGTGATAAAATAACTAAAAGAGAGGCAATTAAACATAAAGATATGTCTAATGCTGATAACGATGCTGTATTAGCTTCGGAACGACCGACGTATTTGAATGAAGTAGATTTTTTCTTCTGCCAATTTGATACCTGCCGTTTCCGCAATACAAAATTTAATATTATTGATTTTAGGTATTCAAGATTCACGGATTGTTCTCTTGGTGGTTGTGATGTCAATGTAGGTGACTTCTATATGTCGGCTTTCTGTGGAACCACCAATTTTTATAATAGTAAATTTCATTCGTGTAGCCTGACAAATGCCACATTTGAGCAACATTGTCCTTCGATATTTAATATAGATAAGCTTGCGCAAGAGGATTATCAAGTTTACCATGACATAATTATTGGGGCTAAGAATTGGAGCAAACATAATCCATGCGCCGGTTATAGTCATGTGAACGAGGCGGAAGACAATAACAATGAGTTGGAAAGCCAAATCCATAATCACCATGAGGCATATAGAGTCTACGCCACATTAAGTGGTATATATAACGGTAAAGGTTTCTTTAGAGAGTCAAATCAAGCATATCGTTTGGCTAAACGGAATGAGGCTGAATATAATATGCTTGCGGCAAAAAAGTGTCGTAAAGCTCATAATTACAAACAAATGTTCCGACATTTGTGGAAGCGATTTACAATAGGGATTTCATGGTGCTTCGGGTATGGATATAAGATTCCGTATGTGCTTTTCTGGATTTGTGTGCTTGTTATGGTTTTTGGCGTATTTTATAAGAGGGTGTTTAATAATGAATGTTAATATTCGGGAGCCGATTTAGCAGCA
>ERZ777011.904-NODE-904-length-39169-cov-7.964949_pt1 | contig 39169 bp, 35 predicted proteins | sample MGYA00374964_ERZ777011 | MGnify/ENA primary metagenome ERZ777011 (study PRJEB29310, sample SAMD00008975) | mouse gut metagenome | study: EMG produced TPA metagenomics assembly of the Metagenome analysis of fecal microbiota from mouse which was promoted...
CGATATATTAACTTAACTTTCAACTACTTCGGTAATTTTTACCGAATCATTGAATAATGAATGTCTGATAAAATTCAATAGTTTCCAAGCAGAACCATAGGCGCTTGAATCATGGTATCAACATTGGTTCCTGCAGCAGAGATATTGTATTTTGCAAAAATCGAATTTGGAACAAAATTACAAATTGAATTTTGAAAGATTCACATCCGTAGACTTAAAATAAGTTAAACACAGCGTAAATTTAAGAGCGGCGTAATGTAGTATGAAAATAATGTCCGTCAGTCCGTGTAGAATCTCTTCCCGCGAGCCACATATTTCCTAATGCTGCTGTCGGGATGGGAAATTTTTTTCATCGTTTGCAATTAATGATTTTTAATTAAATTCCAATAAATGCTGCCATTTTTTATTTATAATAGCTATCTTTGCGGTTCACATTTCTTTTCATGCACACACTCTGCTTTAAACTATACTTTCTGCTCTTCGCCCTGTTGCTGCTGACAGGTTGCAACAACGATATTTTCATTGACGATACCCCTCCCTCATCCTCCGATTTTGAAATAGCCATCGGCGAAGGGAAAGAGGTCACATTCGCCACCGATTATCTGCGCAGCATTCAGCTCCAGCTCGACCGTTTCAGTTATGACTGGACAACCTATAATGAATACGGCTACACCCAGACCTACAACGACTATACCCGCCTCTATCTGATGGACGTCAGCTCAAGCCTGCCTTTCATCAGCAGAGTCGAGGCTGTCAGCAACGATCTGACGGTGGAATTCGTGCAGGAAAAGCTCGGAAAGATCAAAATCAGGTCTCTGAAAAACATCTCCGGCGAAAACGTCAGCGGGCGCATAAAACTCGAATACTCCTACAAGACCGAATATGTCAGCTTCACCATCATGCGCGAGGAGGAAGAAGGCCACTACATCATCACCGCCCTGACCTACGAACCAGACATCTCGAATGACTTCCGCACCACCACCAGCAATCGTATCACCATCAACAACCGCGGACCCAATACCATCACCCAGTCATACTGCGTGGAGAACATCTGCCAGATATATGTCAGATTCGAAACCCCGTCGCTCCGCAACTTCGACATCGACACCGATTCGGAATTTCCGCTGGTGGAGATACCGACCTATATCCAGACAGCTGAAACCGAGATGGTCACCGGAAAATTCAACGGCGAGAAAGTACGCTACTCCGAAGAGCTCTCCTATATCAAACCCCTCGACAGCACCTCGGTCAACGGTCTGAGTTTCTCGGCAGTCTATCCGGTGGAGATACCGCCCATGTCAGCCGCTATAAGCAATATGACTATATCGAGAATCATAATGACGGCCAAAGGATCGCTCCGCATAAGCAACCCCATCTCAGGCCGAAGCCACGATCTGCCGACAACGGTAACCGTCATCCAGCCATTCTTCTATACATTCAACTGGAAAATATCACCCCTCGATGAATAACACCAACCGGACATCACTGACCGGGGCGATCTCCACAAAGCTCCGCGCCATAGCCGCCGCGGTCCTGACCGGCGCGGCACTCTCACCCGTCTCAGCAGCCACCCCCGCAGCGGCTGACAGCACCTCGTCAATAGTCAGCCATCTTGGCTTCGACATGTGCGGGGCATATGTAGGCTCCTCCACCTCAGCCCTGCGTGACGCCGGCTATTACGGCGATGACCAGAAAGAGCTCCGCTCGGCCATGTCGGCCCACCTGAAATACTCGTTCAGCTACTCCCACTCAACCCGCACCGGCCGGCTCTATCCGGGTGCATACCAAGGCATAGGCCTGTCAATGACATCGTTTTTCGAAAACCGGCACGTAGGAACGCCCCTGGGCATCTACGTGTTTCAGGGCGCACCGATCTTCAGGCTGACCCCGCGGCTCACCTTCGACTACGAATGGAACTTCGGAGCGTCATTCGGCTGGAAAAAATATGACGAAGACCACACACCCGTCAACCTGATAGTCGGCTCGAAGACCAACGCCTACATCAACGTAGGCTTCATGCTGCGCTACCGCCTGACATCACGGCTCGCGCTTGCCGCCGGCATCGACATGACCCACTGGTCAAACGGCAACACCTCATGGCCCAACCCCGGAGTCAACTCCATAGGCGGCCGCGCCGGACTGATCTACACCTTTGACAGCCGCGCCACCCAGGCCACCCTCTCGGACATGACTGGCACCGAACCGGTCAAACCCCACTTCAGCTACGACCTGGTCATCTACGGCGCCGCCCGCAAGCGTATGCTCCATATCAACTCCGCCCCCCAGCTTCTGCCCGGACGCTTCGGCATAGCAGGGCTGAATTTCGCCCCGATGTATAACTTCAACCGCTTTCTGCGTGCCGGAATCTCAGCCGACATACAGTATGACGAAAGTTCCGGACTTGGAAAATATCACGTCGAAGGCACCTACGGCGACAACATCAAATTCCGCCGCCCCGGCTTTTTCCACCAGGTTTCGGCCGGACTCTCGGCCCGCGGCGAGCTCGTGATGCCCATCTTCTCTATCAACGCCGGCATGGGCTACAACATCATCGGCAACAGCGACAGCCGCAACTTCTATCAGGTCCTCGCCCTGAAAGTCAACGTCTGGCAGCACCTCTTCCTCCACATCGGCTATCAGCTCAACAGTTTCCGCAACCCCAACAATCTAATGATAGGCCTCGGCTACCGCTTCCACGACCGCCGCTGACCCCGCCGAACCAAAACAGCCTCATTGACGAACGTTTAGCCGAAAGCAACATTTTTTCAGCGTCCATCCGGCAAATTCAGCTTACTTTTTTGCCCGAATCATGATCAAGACCGGGATTTTTTTGTTAACTTTGTAGCCAGTACAATTCTAATTACTATTATTAATCAATAAACCTCTTAACTAAAATGACAAGTTATAAGGAATTAGGTCTCGTAAACACCAAAGAAATGTTTGCAAAGGCCATCAAGGGTGGTTATGCGATCCCCGCATTCAACTTCAATAACATGGAGCAGCTCCAGGCCATCATCAAGGCTGCGGCTGAAGAAAAATCACCCGTAATCCTTCAGGTTTCCAAAGGTGCACGCAATTATGCCAACCCCATCCTGCTCCGCTTCATGGCCCAGGGTGCTGTTGAATATGCAAAGAGCCTCGGCTGGGAAAATCCCCAGATCGTGCTTCACCTCGACCACGGTGACAGCTTCGAGCTCTGCAAGGACTGCATCGAACACGGCTTCTCGTCAGTGATGATCGACGGATCACACCTTCCCTATGAAGAAAACGTTGCCCTCACAAAGAAAGTATGCGACTACGCCCACCAGTATGACGTGACTGTAGAAGGCGAACTCGGCGTGCTTGCAGGCGTTGAGGACGAAGTGTCATCCGACCACCACACCTACACCGACCCTGAAGAAGTTATCGACTTCGCAACCCGCACCGGTGTTGACTCACTCGCAATCTCAATCGGCACCTCTCACGGCGCTTACAAGTTCAAGCCCGAACAGTGCACCCGCGACGCCAACGGCCGTCTCGTTCCCCCGCCGCTGGCATTCGACGTACTCGATGCCGTTATGGAAAAACTCCCCGGATTCCCCATCGTGCTCCACGGCTCAAGCTCTGTTCCCCAGGAATACGTTGACGAAATCAACGAATACGGCGGCAAGCTCCCCGACGCCATCGGTATCCCCGAAGAAGAACTCCGCAAGGCCGCCAAGAGCGCTGTCTGCAAGATCAACATCGACTCTGACAGTCGTCTGGCAATGACCGCCGCCGTGCGCAAGGTGATGGCCACCAAGCCCGCAGAATTCGACCCCCGCAAATACCTCGGTCCGGCCCGCGACGAAATGGAGAAGCTCTACAAGCACAAAATTGTTGCAGTGCTCGGCTCAAACGGCAAGGCTGAATAATCAGCATCCGCGCCGAACAAAAAAATACTCTGACTGACAGGGCTGATGCGCGGTGCGCATCAGCCCTGTCCATTCCTTTTTCAGTCTATCCGGCTTCAGAGAGCGTTTCTTAACATTTGTTATCAGACTCACTCACAAATATTGCGTATCTTCGCAAATACAAACCATCTTCAAAAACTCGATTATGGAACAGATGTCATGGGACAGACTCATCAACGACAAACGCTTCGGGCTCGAACACTTCCACGACCCGAAAACCGGCTCGCGCAGTGACTTCCAGCGCGACTTTGACAGGCTGGTCTTTTCCTCGCCGTTCAGACGTCTGCAGAACAAAACCCAGGTGTTTCCGCTTCCGGGCAGCATCTTCGTCCACAACCGCCTGACCCACAGCATAGAGGTGGCCAGCGTAGGCCGTTCGATGGCCGCCGAGATAGCCGCCGGACTTCGGCAAAAATACTCCTCTGAACCGTGGGTCGGCAAGCTCTACTCCATCGGCGAGATAGTCAGCGCCGCCTGCCTCGCCCATGACCTCGGCAATCCACCCTTCGGCCACTCAGGCGAAAAAGCCATCTCGACTTATTTCAGCGAAGGCGAAGGCCGCTGTTTCCGCGACCGCCTCACAAACCTCCAGTGGACCGACCTGACCAACTTCGAAGGCAACGCCAACGCCTTCCGTCTTCTCACCCACCGCTTCAACGGACGCCGGCCCGGCGGATTCGCCATGACCTACTCCACCCTCGCCTCGATAGCGAAATATCCATTCGACTCCTCGCTGGCAGGCTCACACGGCAAATTCGGATTCTTCTCATCCGAGCAGGACGATTTCATAAAAGTGGCCGAAGAACTGGGCATGATCCGCCACAAGGAACCCTCAGGAGCCGTGCGCTTCGCCCGCCATCCGCTGGTCTACATAGTGGAGGCCGCTGACGATATCTGCTATGAGATCATGGACATCGAAGACGCCCACAAACTGAAGATACTCTCAACCGAAGAGGTCATTCCCCTCTTCCTGGGATATTTCGACGAAGCCCGCCGCGACCACATAACGCGCGTCATGGAAAGCGTCGACGATCCGAACGAGAAGATAGCCTATCTGCGTTCGTGCATCATCGGAGCGCTCGTCAACCGCTGCGCCGAGGCCTTCCTCTGCCACGAGGAAGAGATACTCCGCGGACAGTTCCGGGGCTCGCTGCTCGACCACATTCCCGATCCCGAACACCGGGCCTACCGCGACTGCGAGGCTCTTTCCTGGAAAAAGATCTACTGCGCCGGCGATGTGGTCGACATCGAGCTTGCCGGCACACGCATCATATCATTCCTGATCCACGAACTTGTCAAAGCCGTCTGCAACCCCGACCTGAACTACTCGCGCCTGCTTTTGGCTAAAGTGCCGGAGCAATATGAAGTAGACTCACCGGGGCTCTACGGTAAACTCCAGGCTGTGCTTGACCACATCTCAGGCATGACCGATGTATATGCCCTCGACCTCTACAGCCGTCTGAAGGGCATGAGTCTTAAAATCAACAACTGATGATGACCAGAAACCACCACCCCTCCGCCCTGCGCCTGGGCCTTGCCCTGCTGCTCCTCCTCTGCTCGGTGACAGCGAAAGCCATCACCGTCGACGAGGTGCCCAACGTGCATGTAGCCGACCGCTCTCGCTACGTCTCCAACCCCTCCGGTGTCCTCTCCGACGCCGCAGTCCGCAGTCTTGATGCCGAAATCGGATCGCTGTGGACCGACACCTCTGTCGAACTGGCCGTTGTGGCCGTGGACCGCGTAGACGCCTCGATGACTCCTGAGGAATTCGCCACAAAACTGTTCGAAAAATGGGGCATCGGCAAGAAAGACAAAGACAACGGCATACTGGTGCTGCTGTCGCGCGACGACCATGCCGCCATCATCCGCACCGGCTACGGAGTGGAAGGAGCCCTCCCCGACATAATAGCCGGACGCATCATCCGCAACGTCATGTTTCCCCTCTACCGCGAAGGCCGTTATGACGAAGGCACCGCGGCAGGAGTCAGCAGCATCGCAGAGATAATCCGCAACCCGGAACTTGCCGAAGAACTGAAATCGAAATATGCCAATGACTCGCGCCGTGAGTTCGAGAATGACCTCAGCGGCAGCGAGCTCTTCAGCATGTATCTCTCGTTTGCAGGCGCAGTAGCCCTGGTGCTCCTGGTGATGGTGGTCTACGCCATCGCATCGACCCGCCGTCTCGACGACGTGCAGCGCTACCGTGCACTCGACCAGTACCGCACCCCCACCCTGTTCGGCCTCTTTCTCACCCTCGGCATGGCACTGCCTGCCTTCCTGCTCCTCGTCTTCAAGATGAAACGTGTGCGCCGCCACAGACGTGACTGCCCCCACTGCGGCACCCGCATGGAGATGATCGACGAAGAGCATGACAACGACTATCTCACCCCGGCGCAAGACACCGAGGAGCGCATCAACTCGATCGACTATGACGTGTGGCACTGCCCCAAGTGCCACCAGACCGAGATACTGCCCTACATCAACCGTCAGAACAACTACAGCATCTGTGAGCGCTGCGGAGCGCGCGCCATGTCGCTCGTCGACCGCCGCACCCTGCGTCAGCCCACCGTCTCCCATGAAGGCGAGGGCGTAGACATCTACATCTGCAAAAACTGCGGAAACCAGCATCAGAAACGCTTCCGCATCCCCAGGAAAGCCGATCCGACAGCCGCCATAGTGGCCGGGAGCATTCTCGGCAGCTCACTCCGCGGAGGCGGTGGCGGCGGCTTCAGCGGCGGATCGTTCGGCGGTGGCATGACAGGCGGCGGAGGCGCAGGCGGACGATGGTAGGCGAATCTGTGACGGCTCTCGCCGACTTCCTCTGCGGCTATCCGCTGTTCATCCTGCTCATCGGCGGCGGCTTCTACCTCTTCCTGCGTTCAGGCATGGTGTCGCTGCGATTGCTCCCTGCGGCGTTCAGGGAACTGCGCGGCAAGCAGTCGCGCGAATCCGGACGGCAGATCTCATCGATCCAGGCTCTGACATCTGTGGTAGCGGCAACCGTGGGCATGGGCAACATAGCCGGTGTGGCCATTGCTCTTGTGATGGGCGGGCCGGGTGCCATTTTCTGGATGTGGGTCAGCGCCCTGGTGGGAATGTCGACCAAATTCCATGAAGGAGTCCTCACCACACGCTACAAGACCGCCGGCCCTGACGGACGCACATCAGGCGGCACAATGTATATCATAGATCGAGCCCTCGGCCCGCGATGGCACTGGATGGCACTGACTTTTGCCGTGGCCGGAATGCTCGGCACGCTCTGCATCATGAACGCCAACCAGCTGACCGAAGCCGTGGTCAGCACCTTCACCACTCCCGAATGGCTTGAAAACAGTCCGGCTGTAGGCTCTCTCGCCTCGGCTCTCGGCTGGGGCCACGAAGCAGCCTTCCGCCTCATGGTCGGAATAGCCATAGCCCTGATAGTGTCATCGGTAGTGGTAGGCGGCATACGCCGCATAGCCAGAGTGGCCAGCTGGCTCGTACCCTTCATGGTAGGGCTCTATTTCCTCCTTGTGCTCTACATAATCATCACTCATTCCGCCGAAGTCCCCGCAGCCTTCAGATCAATCTTCGCCGAAGCCTTCAACCTGCGCGCAGGCTGGGGCGCTCTGGCCGGCATAGCCATCATAGGCGCCCGCAGAGCCGCACTTGTCAACGACGCGGGTGTCGGCACGGCCACCATCATGCACGGAGCCTCGGCCAACAGCGAGCCAGCGCGTGAAGGCCTCATCGCCATGCTTGGTCCGGCCATTGACTCAGGCCTTGTCTGCACCCTCACCGCCCTCGCCCTGCTGCTTTGCGGCGATCTGCAGGCAGTGGAAGGAATAAAGGGCCTCGACGTGGCCATGAAAGCCTTCGCCGCCGCCATTCCCGCCGGCGAGTACCTGCTGATGGGCATAGTGCTCTGCTTCTCGCTGTCGTCAATGTTCAGCTACAGTTTCTACGGCAACCGCTGCGCGGCCTATCTCTTCGGCGAACGCCGTGCGCGCTTCTACACCTGGTTTTTCATCCTGACACTCGTGGTCTTCGCTGTCATGCCGCTCGGAGTGGCCATAGGATTCTGCGACCTGTTCTACGCGCTCATGGCCTTCCCGACAATGATCACCCTGCTGCTTCTCGGCGGTAAAGTGAGGGAAGAAATCAGAAAATTCACAGGCCGTCCCGCATTATCGCACTAAAACCATCGCCGCACAACCGTATATTTGCAGTGAAAATCACTGCAAACACACATCACATCCATACGGTTATGAAAAGACAGAAAAAACAGAATCTGAGCGTATCGCAAAACTTCTATGACGGGATAATGGCCCGCATCGACAGCTCCATGAAGGCCGTCAGAGCCACCCAGGAAGAGACCTATCAGGTCAAAGCCTACATCTACGAATATCTGAGAGACGGAAAAGCGCCCGGACGCCGGCTTGAGGGGCGGCAACTTCTGACCGTCATGCTGCTTAAAGCCGAGATCGAGAAAGCCATAGCCCGCTCGGCCAAAGCCCGTCAGCGCAGCCGCAGGCGCAAAGAAGCGGCTGTGGCCGCCACTCCGGCCGAGGCGCTTTCTACAATCCGCACCGATGAACCAGAAGAGGAGGCAGAAACCGAAGAAGCCCCCATCACCGTAAAGCTCAACCGCCGTCAGCGCCGCCTCCGCGAGATGGCCCTGCGGCGCATGGCCCGCAAAAGCGCACAAAAAAACTGCTGCCCGCCAGGACGATCCCTGGCAGGCAGCAGCCGATGATTGTGAAAAAAATACGAATTCTATTATTTTTTCTTCATGCTTGTGTCGTAGCCAAGCTGTTCCATTTCAAGCGAAGCCCAGATGAACGGGCCGATGCCCTTGGCATCGTTGTCGCGGACAGGCTCGCTGAGATAATAGTCATAAGAACCGTCGCGGCGGGTGTTTTCCTTCACCTTGGGAGCGGCGGCTTTAACCGAGGGGCTCATGCCCGGACCGAGGCCTGCCACAGCGCAGCAGTCGGTGAGCGAGATGGTTCCGTCAGGATTTTCCTTGATGAATTCCTTAAGAATTCCGCGATAGGCCTTGATGCCGGCGTCACGGTAGCTCTGGCCTACCCAACCCTTACGGGCGGCTTTCAGCAGAGAGTAGGCGAACATGGAAGACGCGGTTGATTCAAGATAGTTGCCCTTGCGGGTAGGTGAATCCATCACCTGATACCACACATCGGTCTTCTTGTCCTGCCATTTGATCACATTGTCAAATGTCTTGGTCAGCAGCTCGATCACCTCGCCGCGGCGCGCATAGTCATCAGGCAGAGCATCGAGAAGTTCCACGAGAGCCATAGTGTACCAGCCCTGGGCGCGCGCCCAGCAGTGCTGCGAAAGGCCGGTTTCGTTGTCGCTCCAGAACATGTCGCGGTTTTCGTCCCAGGCATGGCGGTTGAGACCGGTGGCAGGGTCGAGAGTGCGCTCATAGGTCTTCTTGACCTGATCGACAGCATCGTCGTAGATCGGGAGAGCCTGTTCGGGCGCATAGATCATTGACGCGGTCAGCACACGATAGGGAAGGCCCATGAAAATGCCGTCGAGCCACACCTGATAGGCGTAGATGGCCTTGTGCCAGTAGACACCCTCTTTGGTTCTGGGCTGGTCGTTGAGCTGGAGCATGAGAGTGTTCATGGCCCGGAGATTCTTGGCTTCGGGGAAGTGCTCATACATGCGGGTCACGAAGTGGCCTGTGCGGACATTGTCGAGATTGTAGTCCTTCAGATTGTAGCGGCGTATCTCACCGGCAGGAGAGATCATCGTATCTGTGTATTCTATACAATAAGCCTTGATGTCGTCACCGCCGTAGCGCAGATAGGTGTCGAGCATAGACTCCAGTTCGATACCCATGACATAGCTCCATTTCGGGCGGTTGGAGAAGTCCAGGAGATAACTTTTCGGCTGACGCTTCATCTCAGAGCGTGTCATCCATTCCGAATAGTGTTTGGGCTTTTCGGGCGCAGGCGCGGCGGGCATCGAAGCCACAGCTTCGGCTGCAAAAACCGACATTACAGCCCCGGCAAGCATTAGCTTTAACTTTTTCATTGGTTTTAGAGGTTGTGATAAACGGATATTGATTTCAGCACAAAAGTAGTAAGAATCCGCCTAACTGCCAAACAGCCCCCCGCCAGGGCATTTGGATTTAAGAAGTTTTAATCGTATCTTTGCATAAAACCAATCGGCTATGACAAAAGTCGATAGCCCGCGGGATATGGTTTTCTTTACAATAAGGCTTCCCAGGCTCCTGCATCGCCAATCCAATCAAATTAAACCATTCATAGATCCATGAAACTTACCCACGCGATAGTATCTGCCGCCTTGCTCGCCATGACAGCTCCGGCTGTAAGCGCCCAGATGCTACCCTATCAGAACCCGGCCCTCTCGTCGACCGAGCGTGCCGAGGATCTCTGTTCGAGACTCACTCTCGAAGAGAAAGTGAAGCTCATGATGAACTCCTCACCGGCCATCGAGCGCCTCGGAATTCCCGCTTTCGACTGGTGGAGCGAGGCTCTACACGGTGTGGGCCGCAACGGCCTGGCCACAGTTTTCCCCTCTTGTATCGGCATGGCCGCTTCTTTTGACGATGACCTTATAGAAGAGGTGTTCACCGCCGTCAGTGACGAAGCCCGCGCCAAAAACACCCTCGCCCGCAAGCAAGGTAATGTCGGGAAATACAAATGCCTCTCCTTCTGGACCCCGAACATCAACGTGTTCCGTGACCCCCGCTGGGGACGCGGTCAGGAAACCTACGGCGAAGACCCATACATGAACGGCCGGATGGGCCTCAGAGTGGTTCGCGGACTCCAGGGTGACGGAAGCGACAAATACTGGAAACTCCACGCCTGCGCCAAGCACTATGCCGTGCACAGCGGACCTGAAAAGACCCGCCACCAGTTCGACATCAACACCCTCCCCGCCCGTGAACTGTGGGAAACCTATCTCCCCGCATTCAAGATGCTCGTGCAGGAAGGCAAGGTGCAGCAGGTCATGTGTGCCTACCAGCGTTTCGAAGGCGCTCCCTGCTGCGGATCTGACCGCTTGCTCAACTCCATACTTCGCTACAAATGGGGCTTCGACGGCCTCGTGGTCAGCGACTGCGGCGCCATCGGCGACTTCTACCGCGAAGGTCGCCACGAAGTATCGAAAGACGCTGCCGCCGCCTCGGCCCTGGGTGTGCTCAGCGGCACCGACGTGGAATGCGGAAGCGTCTACAAACGGCTCCCGCAGGCTGTGTCACGCGGAGACATAAAAGAGTCTGACATCGACGTCAGCGTAAAGCGTCTGCTCAAAGGCCGCTTCGAACTCGGTGACTTCGACCCAGACTCACTCGTCTCCTGGACCTCGATACCTCTGAGCGTGGTCAACTCAAAAGCCCACCGCGATCTCGCCCGCAAAATGGGACGCGAACAGATGGTGCTCCTGAAAAACAACGGCCTGCTGCCCCTATCGCCCAAGTCTGGCAAAATTATGGTCATGGGCCCCAATGCCGCTGACTCCACCATGCAGTGGGGCATCTACTACGGACAGCCCGGCCACACAGTGACCATCCTTGAGGCTCTGCGCGAACGCCTCGGCCAGGATCTGCCCTACGTGCGCGGATGTGCAGTCACTCAGATGACCGACCGCGAGAGCGTGTTCGGATCGATGACCAGCTCCAAAGGCCGCGGCATGGAGGCCACTTACTGGAACAACACCAGAATGGAAGGCACTCCAGCAGCTGAAACCGTCTATACCTCAGCCATACAGCTTGACAACGGAGGCAACACCGTGTTCGCCCCCGGAGTCAACCTCACCAACTTCACCACCCGCATCAAGGGAACCCTCGTGGCCGACCGCGACGAGACCCTCAACATGATCTACAACAACGATGACGGCCTCCGCATCATCATCAACGGCGACACCGTCCACAACCGCTGGAAAACCGATCCCCTCGGCTTCCGCGAACGTGAACTCCCGGTGAAGAAAGGCCAGAAATATGACATCGAGGTTGACTACATGCAGCTTGAAGACGATGCCACTCTCAATTTCGACATCATGCGTACACGCCAGGTGACAGCGGCTGATGCCGTAGCCCAGGCCAAGGATGCCGACGTGGTGATCTTCGCAGGCGGCATATCTCCCGCCTATGAAAGAGAAGAAGCCAAAGTGCGCGAACCGGGATTTGACGACGGTGACCGCACCTCGATCGAGCTCCCCGCTCCCCAGCGTGAAATCCTCAAGGCCCTCCACGAAGCAGGCAAGAAAATAGTGCTCGTCAACTGCAGCGGCAGCGCAGTGGCCCTCACTCCCGAAAACGAAACCTGCGATGCCATTCTTCAGGCATGGTATCCCGGCGAACAGGGCGGATATGCCGTGACCGATGTGCTCTTCGGCGACTACAATCCCTCCGGAAAGCTCCCAGTCACCTTCTACAGGGATGACTCACAGCTCCCGGCCTTCGACGACTATCTGATGGCAGGCCGCACCTACCGCTACATGCGGCAGGCTCCGCTCTACCCCTTCGGCTACGGCCTGAGCTACACCACTTTTGACATCTCGAAGCCGAAATACAAGAACGGCAAAGTGACCGTCAGCGTCAAAAACACCGGCAAGGTCAGCGGCACTGAAATAGTGCAGGTCTACATGCGCCGCCCCTCTGACACGGCAGGCCCCAACAAGACCCTCCGCGGCTATACCCGCGTGGATCTCGCTCCCGGCCAGAGCAAGACCGTGGAAATCGACTTCCCACGCGAACTGTTCGAGAACTGGGACGAGGCCGTTCAGGAAATGCGCGTCGTTCCCGGTGAATACGAACTGATGGTCGGCTCTTCAAGCGATGCCAAAGACCTCAAGACCATCAAGGTAAAAATCTGAACGGAAGCACACCGCAAATAAGAGGTTGTTGTTAAAAAACCTCTAAAAAGCATACCTGATAATAAAAGTCACCGTCAAGGACGAAAATTCCTCTGACGGTGACTTATTATTATTATTTAGATCGCGTTCCTCAAAATGTATGGCCGGATCAGGACTGATCGGTCAGATACAGTTCCACGGGACAATGGTCCGACCCCATGACATCGCCTCGGATATTGGCATCGGCCAGACGCGGAAGCAACCGCGAACTGATCAGGAAGTAGTCTATACGCCAGCCCACATTCTTCTCGCGGGCCCGTGCACGATAGCTCCACCATGTGTAGGCATCCTCAAGATCCGGATGGATAGCACGGAAGGTGTCGACAAAGCCGCAGTCGAGCAATTTTGAAAACTCGCCGCGCTCCTCGTCGGTAAATCCAGGGTTACGGCGGTTAGACTTGGGATTCTTCAGGTCGATCTCCTGGTGGGCCACATTCATGTCACCGCAGATAATCACCGGTTTCTGACTGTCAAGCCCGCAGACATAATTGCGGAAAGCCTCCTCCCAGGCCATGCGGTAGTCAAGCCGGGCAAGCTCCGACTGCGCGTTGGGAGTGTAGACCGTCACCAGATAATAGTCACCCATGTCAAGGGTGATGACACGCCCTTCTCGGTCATGCTCCTCCACACCGATGCCATAGCTGACCGACAGCGGGCGCTGACGGGTGAAGATGGCCGTCCCCGAATAGCCCTTGCGGTCGGCAAGATTCCAGTAGGAGTGATAGCCCTCGAATTCGAGCTCAAGCGCGCCGGGGCTGAGTTTGGTTTCCTGAATGCAAAAAAAATCTGCATCCATTGAGGCGAAAAGCTCGTCAAAGCCCTTGCCGCACACAGCTCGCAGGCCATTGACATTCCATGAAACAAATTTCATTTTTATCGTATTTTCAGTTGTTTACATAAATTTAACACTACAAAGATACGGATTTCAGAGCTTTTTCTGACGCAGGCTGTAACTATTTAGGTAATTTTGCGTCTAATTAGGAAAAAACATCTTAAAAACCGTCAGTGTTTCCTGCACACCTGACACCATGCCAATCGGTATAATTTTAATTCTGCTATGATTATCAGCCTGAAGGACATCAATAAATCTTATCCCGGAGTCGTGCCCCTGCATGTGCTCAAAGACATCAACCTCACCATTGACAAGGGAGAGCTTGTCTCAATCATGGGTGCGTCCGGTTCCGGAAAATCCACACTGCTGAACATACTCGGAATTCTTGACAATTATGATTCCGGAGAATACTGGCTCGACGGTGTCCTCATCAAGAATCTGAGCGAGAACAAGGCCGCCGACCTGCGCAACTATATGATCGGCTTCGTCTTCCAGTCATTCAACCTCATCAGCTACAAGAACGCTCTTGAAAACGTGGCTCTTCCGCTCTTCTACCGCGGAGTGTCGCGCCGGCAGCGCAACAGACTCGCTATGGAACAGCTCGAACGCATGGGAATGGCCGACCGCGCCACCCATCTGCCCAGCGAACTCTCAGGCGGACAGAAACAGCGTGTGGCCATTGCCCGCGCACTGATCACCAAACCCTCCATCATTCTCGCCGACGAACCCACAGGCGCTCTCGACTCAAAGACCTCGCGTGAGGTGATGCAGGTGTTCCGCGACCTCAACGCCGAAGGCATGACCATAGTTATAGTCACGCATGACCCCGGTGTCGGCGAACAGACAAACCGCATCATCCGCATTGCCGACGGCCGTATAGTCAGTTAAACTCAACAACCTTGTCTGACAACTCAAATGTTTGATCTCTTAAATGAAATATTAGCCACGCTGCGCAACAACAAACTGCGCACCGCGCTGACCGGCTTTGCCGTTTCGTGGGGCATCTTCCTGCTGATCGTGCTCCTGAGCGTGTCACGCGGACTGGTCAACGGCATGGACGCGATGTTCGGACAGCACGACACCGAGACAGTGTCAATCCGCGGCGGCTACGCCCAGAAAGCTTACAAAGGACTGAAAGAAAACCGCCGTGTGCGCCTGCGCGACAAAGACATAGCAATAGTGGCCTCGCAGAACAGCAATGTCGCAGCCGAGGTAGTGGCAAGCGTCACAAACGACTCGGCTCAGATCTCCACCTCCAAAGACTATCTGACCGACGGCTACAAAGGGGCCTATCCGGCCGAAATACGCAACAGCGGCGTGACCATCGAGAAAGGCCGCTTCATAAACCAGAGCGACATCAACAGCAAACGGCGCGTGGTGGTGATCCACACGGAATCGGCCGAAACCCTCTTCGGCGACAAAGATCCCATAGGGCAGCAGGTCAAGATCTGCAACCTGTCATTCACAGTCGTAGGCACTTACAGGCAGGAATGGCGCCGCGACAACTTCATCCCCTACACCACCGCACGCTCCATGAGCGGAGGGTCGGACTACGTCAACAACATCACCGTCAAACTCAAAGATGTCAGGACGCTTGAAGAGAGCGAAAACGCCGAGAAAGGTTTCCGCTCAACCCTCGGCCGCCAGCACACCTTCGCTGACGATGACAGCGGAGCCCTCTGGATCTGGAACCGTTTCTCTGACTATCTGACCACCTCATCGGCAATGGGAGTGCTTGGCATGGCTGTCTGGATAATCGGGCTGCTGACCATGCTCTCAGGCATAGTGGGCGTGAGCAACATCATGTTTGTCTCGGTGCGCGAACGCACCCATGAGATAGGCGTGCGCCGCGCCATCGGAGCCAAGCCCCGCAGCATACTGCGGCAGATCATACTCGAAAGCGTGGCCATCACCACTCTTTTCGGTTATGTCGGCATAGTGTTCGGAGTGCTCGCCGCCCAGGGCATCGCCGCCCTCACGGCAGGAGACGGCGAAGGCGGACACCAGATACTCAAAGATCCCACTGTAGATCTTGCGATAGCCTTCCAGGTGACACTCGTGCTCATCATAGCCGGAGCGCTCGCAGGCCTCTTCCCGGCCATGAAATCATTGAAAATCAAACCGGTCGAAGCCCTCAGAGATGAATGACCATCAGCCAAAACGCCACTACGATAAATGAAAAATCCAATATTTGACATAGAAAACTGGCGCGAGATAGGCACAACCCTGGCTCAGAACAAGACGCGCACTTTCATGACCGCCTTCGGCATCTTCTGGGGAACGGCGATTCTCGCCATGCTCATAGGCGGTTCGAAAGGCCTCAAAAGCTTCATGAGCCGTAACTTCGAGGGCTTTGCCACGAACGTGGCCATCGTGTTTCCAGGCCGCACCACCGTATCCTACGGCGGCTTCAACAAAGGGATGGAAGTGCAGCTCAACCTGCAGGATGTCATCAACATCCGCCGCGCCATCCCTGAGATAGAAAACTCATCGGCTGTCAACAATCTCTGGGGCGAGGCTCTCTACGGGCAGAACCAGACCACCGCACAGCTGACCGGAGTGGAAAGCGGCTATGACAAAATCTTCGTGCCTAAGATCTACGAGGGCCGCTTCATCAACGAGGCCGACAACGCCCACAGCCGCAAAGTATGTGTGGTAGGCAAAAAGGCCGCCGACGAACTCTTCGGCTCCGAGTCAGGCATAGGAAAAGACATCTCGCTCAACGGCATATATTACAAGGTGGTAGGCATTGCCGGACAGACATCCGAAATACGCATGGGTGCCGAACTTGACGAGTCTGTCATCATCCCCTACAACTCGATGCGGGCCAACTACAATCTCGGCAACGATGTGGGCATGTTCATGATGACTCTGCGCAGCGGCTACTTGCCCGGCGACTATGAGAAAACCGTGCGCCGCCTGATTGCACGCAACCACCCGGTCGATCCGGCTGACAAAGGAGCTGTGTTCTTCATCGACGTCTCGGAGAAGTTCAAGATGGTCGACAATCTCTTCCTGGGCATCACGCTGCTTGCCCTCGTGGTAGGCGCCGGCACTCTGATGTCAGGCATCATCGGAGTAGGCAACATCATGTGGATAATAGTGCGGGAGCGCACCCATGAGATAGGCATACGCCGAGCGCTCGGCGCCAAGCCACGCGACATCATCACACAGATTCTCTCCGAGAGCATGGTGCTGACCACCGTGGCAGGCCTGGCAGGAATAGTCCTGGCCATCCTGCTGCTCGGAGGAGCCGAAATGGCCTTCTCCGATGACCGCGGCACCATAGCCTTTCAGCTCTCCTTCAGCCAGGCCGTGACCATCCTTGCCACCTTCCTCGTGCTCGGTACGGCCGCAGGTCTGATCCCGGCCATAAAAGCCATGAGGATCAAGCCGATCGAGGCGCTCAACGACAAATAACCCATCATGCCACACCGGAACAAACAACAGAAAATATAACCAACGTAACCCCATAAAAAACGCTATGAAGAAAATTTTGCGGATATTCATGTGGTGTCTGATCGCCGCTGTTTTCATCGGGACATTCGTCTATCTTTTCATGAAATCCCGCCCGGAAAAAGAAAAATATGAACTCGTCAGCCCCTCGACCGGCGAGATCGAGCGCAGCACTGTGCTGACAGGTAAGATAGAACCGCGCGACGAGATCGAGATCAAGCCTCAGGTATCGGGCATCATCTCGGAGATCAACGTAGAGGAAGGCGACATGGTGCAGGTCGGCGATGTCATAGCCCACATCAAGGTTGTGCCTGACGAAGGCCAGCTGTCCTCGGCCCTGTCACGGATAGCGACCGCCAAAATCAGCCTTGACGATGCGCGCGTCAAGCATGAGCGCAACCAGCTGCTCTATGACAAGAAAGTGATCAGCCGCGAAGAGTTCGAAACCACCGCCACCGCACTCGCCCAGGCCAAGGCCGAACTGAATGCGGCTGAAGATGCCTACTCGATTGTCAAGGAAGGTGTGTCGAAAACCAATGCCAAGGAGAGCAACACCCTTGTGCGCGCCACCATCACCGGCCTTGTGCTCGACGTGCCCGTCAAAGTGGGCAGCTCGGTAATTCAGGCCAACACGATGAACGACGGCACCACCGTGGCCACCGTTGCCGACATGAACAATCTCATATTCGAAGGCAAGGTCGACGAGACCGAGGTCGGACTCCTCTCCGTGGGGCAGCCCATGAGCATCTCGATCGGCGCCCTCCCCGATCTGAAACTCGATGCCGTCATCGAACTCATAGCCCCCAAAGGCACCGAGACCAACGGAGCGAACACCTTCGAGATCAAGGCAGCCATCAAAGTGCCCTCAGGCGACACCCTGCGCGCAGGCTACAGCGCCAACGCCACCGTGAGCCTCAGCAAGGTCTCCGATGTGCTTACCATTCCGGAAAGCGTCATCGAGTGGGAAGGCGACAGCACTTTCGTCTATGTACTCACCGACAGCCTGCCCGAACAGAAATTCGAGCGCAAGGCCATCAGAACCGGCACCTCTGACGGCATCAACATCCATGTGACCGACGGTATCGAAAAGACTCAGCTGCTGCGCGGCGGCGCGGTCAAGAAAAACTGACAGACAGCCGCCATTTCGCTAACACACAAGAGGTTATTTAAAAAGAATACAGATGAAACGCTTATCATTACCGCTGCTGCTGTGCTCGATGGCCATCTCTTCGGCCTCGGCCGAGACCTGGAGCCTCGACAGCTGCATCAGCTACGCACTCGAACATAACCTGCGGATAAAGTCGGCCGAGATCGAACGCATCCAGGGCGAATATTCCGTAACCGAGGCCAAAGACGCTTTCCTCCCCACTCTGAATGCCTCTGCCTCGCAGAATTGGGACTTCGGGCGCGGCCTGACCTCGTCAAACACCTATGCCAACCGCAACACCTCCATGTTTTCATGGGGCGCGCAGATGTCACTGCCCGTTTTCCAGGGGCTCAGAAACATACGCCAGCTGCGCTATTCCAAATCCTCTCTGACAGCGCTTGAGATGCAGGCCGAAGCCGCCCGCGACGAAGTGCGCCTCAGCGTCATCACCGATTACCTGCAGGTGCTCTACAACAAGGAACTCCTCGAAGTGAGCCGCGAGCAACTGCGCCTGAGCCAGGTGCAGCTCGAACGCCAGAAAGCGTTGCTCGAAGGAGGCAAAGTGCCTGAGGTCGACGTGATCCAGGCCCGGTCAAAGGTGGCGCAGAGCGAGGTCCAGGTGGTCAATTCAGAGAACGAATATCAGACCTCGCTTATAAATCTGGCCAAAGACCTTGAACTTGATGATATCAGCGGCTTTGAAGTGACGCCGATCGACGAGAACAGTCCGGCCATTGCAAGCGCCGACGAAGTCTATGCCAATGCCCTGGCCAATTATCCGGCTCTACGGGCCTCACGGCAGAATATCAAAGCGGCTGACGATGCCATATCAGTGGCCCGAAGCGGCTATCTCCCGCGTCTGAATTTCAACGCCGGGCTCGGCAGCAGCTACTACACCGTGTCAGGCCAGCAGGGAGAGCCTTTCTCAGCGCAGATGAAAGACAACTTTTCCAAGCAGCTCGGCTTCTCGCTCTCGGTGCCGATCTTCGACGCACTCTCGACCCGCAACAACGTGCGCCAGGCCAAAGTGCGCAAACTCAGTGCCCAGATCAACCTCGCACAGCAGGAAAGCGAACTCCACAAGAGCATCCGGCTCGCCTATCATCAGGCAGTCGGAGCCGAAAAGAAGTTCGAGGCCGGGAAAATAGCAGTCGAGGCCGCCAAGGCATCTCTCGATGCCATGACCGAAAAATATACCTACGGAAAAGCCAATGCCACCGAGTGGGAACAGACACAGTCGGACTATATAACCGCCCTGGCCCAACAGGTACAGGCCAAATATGAGCTGATTCTGCGCAACCGTGTGCTGCAGTTCTACAACCGCAAGTAGCACTACCCCATACAATCGTCAATAAAAAACTGTTTCAACAGCAGATTTCCACAATTTATATGAAGGCAAAGGCTCATCAATAGGCCTCTGCCTTCATATTTGTAATTTTTAACATCTCTTTGAGGATGCGGGCCACTACAAATTGCTAATTTTGCGTGTTATATAACATAGTTGCTCGACACTCTACTCATGGTCAAAAGTACAATTGAAAAAATTCTGACGGAAGAACTTGCTGAAATCTGGGCGCTTCTCACCAACGAGGAAAAGCGCAAACTGATTGATAATTTCACCATCCACAACTACAAAAAGAACCAGATCATCTATGCAGAAAAGGAGGACCCCGAATATCTCTGGGCCCTTATTGACGGCAAGGTGAAGAAATACAAGGACGGTGTAGGCGGCAGAGTCCAGATTCTCCGGCTTGTCAATCCCGGCCAGTATTTCGGCTACAGGGCTTTCTTTGCCGGCGAGCCATACGTGTCAAGCGCCGCGACAATCGAGCCTTCGACTTTAGGCACTCTGCCCATGAGCCTTGTAGAGGAGATGATCAGCAAAAACAACCGGCTTGCCATGTTTTTCATCCATGAGCTGTCACGCAACCTCGGCAATTCAGACACTAAAATCGTCAATCTCACCCAGAAGCATATCCGCGGACGCCTTGCCGAAGCCCTGATAGTGCTGCTTGACACCTACGGCTATGAGGAGGATAACAACATGACTCTGAAGATCTATATGGCCCGTGAGGACCTTGCGAATCTCTCGAACATGACCACCTCGAACGCCATCCGCACACTGTCGAACTTCGTCACGGAAAAAATAATCGTGGTAGACGGCCGCAAGATCAAGATACTTAACGAACCGATGCTCCGCAAGATCTCCAAATTCGGATGACACAGCGACTTGGCCGGGAGGGTCAGAGGATAATGGAGTTTGTTTGAAAACAGCTTCTGAAACACACTAAAACACACAATCTATATAATTGCAAATGTCACAGAAAACTACTTTCGCATCAAAAATCGGGCTGATCGCCGCTACTGTAGGCTCTGCGGTCGGACTCGGCAACGTGTGGCGCTTTCCGGCCGAAACCCAGGCCAACGGAGGCGCGGCTTTCCTGCTCATCTATATGGCCTGCGTCTTTCTGCTCGGAATTCCGGTGATGACAGCCGAATTCTCGCTCGGACGCGGTGGAGCCTCTGACGCCACGGGAGTTTTCCGCAACGTCACTCCCGGCAAGAAGGGCTGGTGGCTTGTAGGCGCGCTTGCCATTCTCGCATCGTATCTGATATTGTCATTCTACATGGTCGTGTCCGGCTGGACGCTTGAATATCTTGTGCAGTCCGTCACCGGCCATCTCTATTCTTCGGCATCGCCGGCTGTCGGACCTGATGATGCGGAAAGACTTTTCAGTGACAAGATGGCCCAATATATCACCGGGACTTATCGCCCGCTTGTGATGACCTACATCATGCTTGCCGCCAACCTTTTTGTGCTGCTGAAGGGTGTGCAGAAAGGAATCGAGAAGATGTCGAATATCATGATGCCGCTGCTGTTTGTGCTGCTGGTGGTGTTCTGTGCGGTCTCGCTGTCACTGCCAAAGGCTGCCGAGGGAGTGGAATTTTTCCTGGAGCCTGATTTCTCGGCAATATCGGCCGGGACTGTGGTCAACGCTCTGGGCCAGGCCTTCTTTTCGCTCAGTCTTGCAATGGGTATCCTCGTGACATATTCGAGCTATTATCCTAAAGACACAAAGCTCACCCGCACGGCTGTCACCGTCTCGCTTCTGGATCTTGGAGTGGCTATTCTGATGGGGCTCATAATTTTCCCTGCGGTGATGACATTCGGACTTGCCGATCACAATCTGGCCGGTTCGGCGCTGGTGTTCATCACGCTGCCTGAAATTTTTGCCCAGATGGGGAGCACCCAGGTCTGGTCGGCGCTCTTCTTCCTGCTTCTGTCGGTGGGTGCTTTCACATCGACCATATCGCTGGCCGAAGTCTCGGTAGCATTTCTGGAATGCCGTTTCAGTTTCAGCAGGACAAAGGCTGTGCTGACTGTGATTCTGCCGCTTTTTGTTCTCAGCTCAATCTGCTCTCTTTCTGTCGGGCCGTGGAGCGGCTATACCATATGCGGCATGACCATATTCGATTTTCTCGACACGGTGGCTACAAACATCATGCTTCCGGTGGGCGGCATTCTGATGTGCATCTACATGGGATGGGTGGCTCCGCGTTCGTTCTTCCGCAACGAGATGACAAACGGCGGCACGCTGAAATCACACATTTTCGGCATTGTGGCCTTCATTGTGAAATGGGTGGCTCCGCTGCTGATAGCGACAGTGCTGGTCAGCCAGTTCATCTGACCGGTCAGAATTGCGAGGGGCGGGAATATCATGAGTCTACGGTCTTGCCGTCGGGATAGGTGACTTTTCCGGTGGCGATGTCATAGGTGATGACTGTATTTTCCATAGTCAGTTTATAGAAATGCGCATCGCGGCTCATGCGATAGACGGAGTTCTGCTGCTCTACACTCTGAAGATAGTTGAACAGAGCCGGCGGGAACTGATTGTAGACAAGGACTTCAGGCAGGCGGACACCGTTGCCGTCAATCGAAGTCCAGGAATAGTCGCTGTCAAATGACAGAGTGGCTCCGTTGGCGATTTTTACCTTATAGCCGTTGTCGGTCTGATTGTAGAAACTGAGCCCGCTTCCGGGATAATACTGTTCGACAAAGGATGTTATCGGGGATGGAACTTCGTCCCAGACATTGGATGAACAGGCTCCAAGAACAATGATGCCGACAACTATCGGCAGGAAGAGGAATTTTTCAAGGCGGCTCATAAGCAGTAGAAGATTTGTAGATGAAGATTTTTATACAGATTAAACATAATTTTGCCTTAAATTGTTGAAAATCACTCCATAATTAACACATTACGCCGGTCATGATTTCAAAAATCCGCTAAAATTGGATAAGTTTCCGTAAAAGCGCCCAACATACGCCGGCGGCCAGAGGTTATAATGACAGAAAATTTTAACCTCAACTCATTATGGAAAGAATCATAAAACTCGCTGACCTGAAGTCTGCGGTACAGAAAGCTTATGACAGACACAAAAACGAAACATGCGGCACTCCTGATCCGAAAACCGCAGACATGAACGAAGGTTTGTTCGGCATTTCGGTGCGGCTGACTGACGGCTCTAAGTTTGACATCGGCCACACTCAGGCTCAGTTTGCAATGGGGGCCATCAGCCGTCTTCCGATAGCTGTGCAACTGCTTACCCAGATGAAGCCTGAAGAACTTGTAGGGAAAATGGGGCTCGGAAAGAATGGCTGCAAATGCGGATGCCAGTCTCAGCCTGACAAACAGGGAGAGAAACCGCTGAAAGGGCTCCACGCCAAGGGTGTGCGGGCTGTGAGCCTTGTTGAACCTACGGGCGATTTCGACGGCAAGATGGAGATTCTTTCCGATATAATGGTCTCGCTGATGGGATCGTCGCCCGTGCTTGACGACCGGCTCTACAAAGCCTCAATGGCCGAGAATGCCGGAGCCGATAAGGTCAATGCTTTCGCTGAGGCGGGCTATGAGCTGTATGATGCCACCGACATTTCGATTGACCTCTACACGCGCCTGCGCTCGATGCTCGTGACTACCGAACAACTTGCCCAGATGGGTGCTACAATCGCTGCCGACGGAGTCAATCCGGCTACTAAGGAGATTGCTTTCGACGGCAGTCTTTCGGCCTCACTTTGCGCCATGATGGCGGCCAAGGGTCCTAAGCATATGGGCAAACCGTGGCTGATCATCACCGGTGTGCCTGCAATGTCGGGCTTCGGAGGCGGTTTTGTGACTGTCATTCCGGGCTTCGGCTCAATCGCAGCGTTTTCGCCCGGACTCAACGAGGCCGGAGTGCCCGCCAAAGCGGCCAAGGCAGTAAAAGAGATACTGACTGAACTTCAGCTCAACGTCTTCGGCAGCACCAGAGTCAAGGTGGAAGTCTGAGTTTTTTAGAATCCTCATATCTGACCGAAGGGAATAATAAGCCCCTACAAGCGCCATCGGTGCGGGAGCCGTCTGTGTCACGGCAACCGGGACCGGTGGCGTTTTTGTCGGAATACGGCTCCGGGCACGATGGGGTCCGGCTTTTTCTCACCGTTGTCCAATCCGATGAAAATGGCTACCTTTGCAGTAAGCTGAGACGAACAGCGTGCAATTAGAGGTCGTTGTTTTTAAACGACCTCTCAAATTCAATTCATAAGTCTTCATGAAACTGACAGAAAAATTGAGTGTTTTCGGAGCGAGGCTCGGAACGAGTGTGAAGAGCCTGGCCAAGGTGGCGCTTCTGGGGCGCAGGCCCGGTGTGAAGCCCTCGCCGATGGCCGCGGATGGGAAGCCTTTGATTATTCTCGGCAACGGGCCGTCGCTCAGGGCTCTGATCGACTCCAGGGGAGAGCAGCTGTGCAGGGCTACGACGATGGCTCTGAATTTCGCGGCCAACGCCGAGGAGTTTCCGATGCTGCGGCCTGATTTCTATCTTCTGGCAGATCCGCATTTCTTTGAGGGACGCGAGTCGGATCCGAATGTCAGAAAAATGTTTGAGCGCTTCAACTGCCTTGTGGACTGGCCGATGACGCTCTACATTCCGACCTCGCAGAAAGCATCGGAGCTGAAGATCACTAACCGGAATATCAGCATCGAACGGTTCAATTTCATAGGGGCCGAGGGGTTCGGATGGCTTGAACGGTGGCTCTACGGGACCGGGCTGGCTATGCCGCGTCCGCGCAATGTGCTGGTGCCGGCGCTGATGACCGCGATGCTCGCCGGATTCCGCACCATCTATCTGACGGGGGCTGACCACGGCTGGCTGTCGACTCTCGGTGTGACCGAGGAGAACACGGTGGTGAACTTCCAGCCCCATTTCTATAAGGATAATGACGAGGAGCATTCGAGGGTGGCGAGCGTGTACAGCAAGGTGAGGCTCCACGATGTGCTGCTGAGTTTCTATCTTGCCTTCAGGTCGTATCACCGAGTGGAAGCTTATGCAAAAGCCTGCGGAATCACAGTTGTCAATTCCACTCCAGGGTCTTTCATCGATGCCTTTGACCGTGGTCCCCTGCCTTTTTAAACGGCGGGGATATGAACAATCGGCAGACCGCAGATGTTAGTATGACATTGTAACCATTTCCTTAAAAGTTGCTAATTTAAATGTTAATTATTAATTTTGCGGTACTATACTATCTTCTCACTTTCCGAGGCCGCGTCAGCACAGGCCTCTGCTAATAATTGTTCTAACCCGACGGTACGGTCTACACTTCGCCCATATCACGCATCTGCCTCATGCTGAGGGCCTGTGGCCTTACTGCATTACATTCTGGTGCCCGACCGGCTCCACTCATTTTTCATGGCGCGAGCTAAAAAAACGCTCAGGCCTCTCACGTTTTCGCATATCACATTATACAGTCACAAATGAAACAATATGACATAGCTGTAGCCGGGACAGGCTACGTAGGACTCAGCATAGCGACTCTTCTCGCTCAGCACAACCACGTCACCGCCGTTGACGTGATCCCCGAAAAAGTCGAGGCCATCAACCGGCGCAAGTCTCCGATCCAGGATGAGTATATCGAGAAATATCTTGCCGAAAAGGATCTTGACCTGCGGGCCACGCTTGACGGGGCCGAGGCTTACCGCGGGGCTGATTTCATTGTGATAGCCGCTCCGACCAACTATGATCCGGTGAAGAATTATTTCGACACGTCGCACGTGGAAGAGGTCATCGATCTGGTGCTTGAAGTAAATCCGGATGCGGTGATGGTCATAAAGTCGACCATCCCGGTGGGCTACTGCCGATCGCTCTATATGAAGTATGCCGCCAAGGGTGTAAAGCAGTTCAATCTGCTCTTCTCGCCGGAATTTCTGCGCGAGAGCAAGGCGCTCTATGACAATCTCTATCCCTCGCGCATCATTGTAGGCACTCCAAAGATCATTGCCGACGAGCGTTTCAGCGAGGAAAACGAGGCTATTTTAGCTGTGACAGACATTGCGCGTCTCGATGAGGCCGCCCGGACTTTCGCTTCGCTTCTGCAGCAGGGAGCCATCAAGGAGGAGATCCCCACCCTGTTCATGGGCATGAAGGAGGCTGAGGCGGTGAAGCTGTTTGCCAACACTTATCTCGCGCTCCGCGTTAGCTATTTCAACGAGCTTGACACCTATGCCGAGGTCAAGGGTCTTGACTCGCAGGCCATCATCGAGGGTATCGGACTTGATCCGCGCATCGGTACACACTACAACAATCCGTCGTTCGGCTATGGCGGCTACTGCCTGCCGAAGGACACGAAGCAGCTTCTGGCCAACTATGCCGATGTGCCTCAGAACATGATGTCGGCAATCGTGGAAAGCAACCGCACCCGCAAGGATTTCATAGCCGACCAAGTGCTTAAGAAGGCCGGATATTATGACTACAGTTCCCAGAACGCCTATTCGACAGTAGCTGAGACGGAGTGTGTGATCGGGGTCTACCGCCTGACCATGAAGTCGAATTCCGACAATTTCCGCCAGTCGTCAATCCAGGGTGTGATGAAGCGCATCAAGGCCAAGGGCGCCACGGTGATCATCTATGAGCCTACGCTTGAGAACGGGACAACGTTTTTCGGCTCGCGGGTTGTCAATGATCTGGAAGAGTTCAAGCGCCTTTCGCATGCCATCCTTGCCAACCGCACTTCCGCCGACCTTGAGGATGTCAGCTACAAAGTCTACACCAGAGATCTCTTCAGCCGCGACTGAGAGAGGCAATGCGGTCCATTTTAATCCACTGGCAAAACCCGTCAACCACAGAATCGGCTCATGAATCTTGGATCACTCAGGATGTTCTTCAAAAAAGGAGACCAACGCACGATATTATTAAAGAAAAATATACTGGCATCGGTTGTCCTTAAAGGAATCAGTATGCTGATTTCTTTGTTCATCGTTCCTATAACCATCAATTACGTAAATCCGGTCCAATATGGCATCTGGCTGACTCTGAGTTCGCTCATGGCCTGGTTCTATTTCTTTGACATCGGCCTGACAAACGGATTCAGAAACCGCTTTACGACTCTGAAAGCATGTGGGAAACTGAAGATGGCCCGCGTGTATGTGTCGACCACGTATGCGGCGCTGTTCATTTCGTTTGTGGTTTTCATGTCGGTAATGATCCCTGTCAGCTTCATAGTAGACTGGAGTTCTGTGCTGAAAGTAGATCAGTCATACTGCGAGGAACTGAGAATGACATTTGCGGTTCTTCTGGGATTTTTTGGACTGAATATAGTTTTTCAGACATTCTCTACCATGTTGATAGCCGATCAGCGGTCAGCTTTCTCGTCAGGAATACAAGTGCTGGGCCAGGGTCTTGCGTTATTGGTGATCTTCATCCTGACCAAGACTGTTAAATCAGGGTCAATAACCTCACTTGCATTCATTTTTTCCGGCATCCCGTTTGTCACGCTGGTGCTCTGCTCAATCATATTCTTCAATACCCGCTACCGCCAGTTTCGCCCGAATTTCGGCTACATACGGCTCAAATATGTGAAAGATATCCTTGGGATCGGAGGGAAATTTTTCATTATCACGACTTCCATGTTGTTTATTTATCAGATAATCAACATTATCATCTCTCGCAATTTAGGGCCGGAAGTCGTGACTCAGTACAATATATCGCATAGATATTTCAGCATACTGACTATGGTTTCAAGCCTTGTGATAGGGAATGTCTGGTCTGCTTTCACGGATGCCTATGCACAGAAAAATTTTGAATGGATGCGCAGAATAGCTTCTATCCTGCAGAAAGCACTTCTGGCCGGAATACCAGTAACGGTCATAATGTACTTTCTGGCAACCCCGTTTATCAACCTATGGATTGACAAGAAAGTTACCGTTCCGGCAGAAATCAATATCTGCGAGGCCATCTATATTTTTGCAAATTTTTGCGGAAATATATACATGTATATGATAAACGGTATCGGCAAGATCCATATTCAGCTTGTCATATATCTGACATTTGCCATTATCGCATATCCATGTATGTCATGGCTATGCCGCCTTTATGGAGTCCCAGGAGTATTACTGATACCTGCATCGGTATATTTTATCCAAGCTATATCAGGACATATACAGATCAATAAAATTCTCAATAACACGGCCACAGGCTATTGGGACAAATGATATCTCATATCCAAGTTTTTTGCTTTTTATGACAGCGACAAAAACTTATACACAAAGCCAGTACACGATACTGTACGTTTTTATTTCCTGCCTTTTCCTCATCCAGCCGGTCGGGGCATTGGCGGTGCTGCTACTGGTCTGCTATGCCTCCCCGTCAATGGGCCAGAGAATATGGCACAGAAACATTATTTTCCTGATCATTTTCTCCATCCTGCTGCTCGCCATCATCAACTCGTCAAAGGTCAATGACAACGACTTATTCTATTATGTCCGGTGGTTCAAACGAAGTGGCAATACCGACCTGTTGTCATATCTATCCGGTCAGAAAAAAAAGAGCGAGGCCGCTTATGCCACATATGTCTGGTGTGTCAATCATTTCATAAGCAGCAAGGAGGAGATATATAAATTTTTAACAACCGTAATACAATATATTTTTCTCAATCTGGCCACATTAAAGTTCTGCCAGAAAACCACAGTCAACAAAGGTGTGGTCATGGCTGCGGTAATGCTGACTTGCTTTAATCCATATGTTTTTTCACTTTCAATCCAGTTGCTGCGCCAGAGTTTAGCAATCAGCATCTTCATATATGTCATGGTGGAACGGTGTCTGTATCAGAAAACACACTGGATATTGCTGATACTCTGCCCTACCATCCACACCATGACGCTGCTTCCGGTGATACTGCTTTTTATCCCGATTCTTGACAAACCGATCAAAAAGAACATTACAGTCTATTCAATCGTTCTTCTGATCATAGGGAGCATCCGTCTGATAAGCGGCTACCTGCTTTCACTGTCAATATTCAGCGACTCTACAGCATCATATGCCCTGCAACGTGCGAGTGCCACCAAAGTATTCGATCTCGGCGAAGCGTCTCCGGCAGCCATACTGCTTGCTGTGACCATATTGGTGACATCCTTTTATTGCAGTCAGATGCAGACCCGAAACGCGACCGACAATACATCGAACGGGCTAAGACACCTGTTCAATATTCCTGCAATAATCGCTGTATTTGTCCTGCTGAATGTAAATCTCAGTGAGATATTCGCCCGCTTTCTGATGCTGCTCTATCCGTTTATATCGCTGATTTTCGCAGCTCTGTTCAGAACTTCCAAAATCAGCCGCCTGATGTTTTTATTCGGATCTATCATGATCCTTGCAATATTTATCTATCTGACACTGCATAGTGTCTGGTCATATACCAATTTAGATAATCTGCTGAAATCAGGATTGCTATATCTGGTTGTCTGACACAATAATTTTTATATCGTCAATTCAAAATATTTTCTGCTAAGAAATATCAAGGAAATATATAAGCTGTATAACAGATGATCATGAACAAGCGAATTGCAGTTCTTCTTACAGTGTTCAACCGAAGAGAGACGACTCTTACTTGTCTGGAGTCGCTGTTTTCGGGCAGTGTTCCCGAAGGATATTCCATCGAGGTCTATCTGACCGATGACGGATGTACGGACGGAACCACCGATGCTGTCAGAGAAAGATTTCCGGATGTGAGAATCGTTGCAGGTGATGGTTCGCTCTACTGGAACCGCGGGATGATCGCCGCTTGGAATGAGGCGGCAAAATCTGACCCTGAATTCTATCTATGGCTAAATGATGACACTACGCTTCTCTCTGATGCTATCGGCAATCTGATCCGGACAGCAGAAAAGAATACGGGCAGCATCATTGTCGGCACCTGTCATGCCTCAGACAATCCTGACCGGATCACATATGGAGGACGAGACACCAATATGAAGCTGATTGATCCGAAGGACAGCGGGAAGACCAGCCGGTGCAAAACGTTCAACGGAAACATCGTCTTAGTTCCCGCAGAGGTCTATCGGAAACTCGGCACTCTTGACCCGGTCTTCCGCCATAGTCTCGGTGATTTCGATTATGGTCTCCGGGCATCGGAATCGGGCATAGACAGCGTGGTAGCACCGGGATTTCAGGGGATCTGTGACACTCATCCAAATATTGCGAAGTGGGCTGACAGTTCAAAGCCGTTTTCCGAACGCTGGCGTCATTTCATGTCACCGACAGGAGCGAATCCATTTGAGTTTTTTAGATTCCGCAGGCGCCACTCCGGATTGCTTCCGGCCTGCATGACGTTCTGTTCAAATTTCATTCATGTCTTATTTCCATCCATATGGCAAAAATGAGCAATCAAACACCACATAAGACTCCGATCCTTTTTCTGATTTTTGACAGAAAAGATGTAACGGCAGAAGCATTCAAGGCCATCAGAGAATATCAGCCTGAAAGATTGTTTATCGCCGCTGACGGTCCGCGCCCACACAAAGAGGGTGAGGCCGGACGCTGTGAGCAGACCCGCAAGGCCGTACTGGATATGATAGACTGGGAATGCGAGGTAAACACATTGTTCCGGACAGAAAATCTCGGCTGTGCCGGGGCTGTAAGTTCGGCTATCGACTGGTTTTTCGAAAACGTGGAATGGGGTGCCATCATCGAGGATGATGTAATTGTGTCACCTGATTTCTATCGGATGTGTGAGGAGGTCATGCCTCTCTATGCCAATGATGACCGCGTCATGATGGTCACAGCTCAGTGCTATGCACCCAAAGAGAGTTATATCGCCGACGAATACACCTTCTCTAATTCGGTCCTCATATGGGGATGGGCCACTTGGCGCCGCGCATGGGCCAGAATGGATATGTCAATGTCAAAATGGCCTTCGACCGGGATTTCAGATGTCATAAAAGCCTACGGCCTGTTCGAAGGGCTTATGAGGACCTACTACTGGTCGTCTGACCACAGGCATATCGCAAACGGCGACCGCGTCAATTCATGGTACACCCGATGGGCATTTTCAATCATGTCCAACAGAGGGCTGTGTCTGGTGCCACGCACAAATCTGTCAAAGAACATAGGCTGTTCCGGTGTCGGAGGCGCTCACTATGAAAGCTCCGACATTGATCCTTATGCCCATCTTCAGATCGAGCCGATGAAGTGGCCTCTTAAAGCTCCGGCAAAAGTAGCCGTAGACCGACAGATGCAAAAATTTGAGCGGAAAGACTTTTTCCGTATCCGCATGATCGGATTGAGGAAAAAACTGAAAAAACTTTTTTCATGACACTGCCAAAAACTCTCTTATGAAAAATAATATCAGCAACAACAAGCCTGTCGGACGTTCAAACTTTGTCTATAAGCTCCGAAGCATTGCCAATTGGGCCAGAAGTTTTGTCCGCTTCCGCATAAGACAACGGTGGATAAAGACATCCGGCATGACTCGTATACACAGTACAGTCCATCTCAACGCTCCTCACCGGATTCTGACGTTCGGACATCATGTGCAACTGGGTCCACACTGCCATGTGTCGGCTGATGCACATTTCGGCAATTATGTGTTATGTGCCGCTCATGTCTCGTTCATCGGACGCAACGAGCATTCCTATAATATAGCAGGGACGCCCGTGTGGGAGTCTCCGAGAGGGACAGATGCACCGACCGAAATAGGCAACGACGTATGGATCGGACATGGCGCCATAATAATGGGTGGCGTAAAAATCGGAAACGGAGCGATCATTGCGGCTGGTTCGGTTGTTACTAAAGACGTAGCCCCTCTGACAATTGTCGGTGGTAATCCGGCTAAAGTCATAAAAAAGAGATTCAATACGGAAGAAGAGGAAAACATTCATCTGGAAGCTATACGAAATTTATGATCAACGTTCTGATAAACGCATATGCTGTAGCTCCAAACTGGGGCAGTGAGCAAGGATTGGGATGGAACTGGGTGATTAACCTGGCTAAATATTGTAACGTCCATGTGATAACTGAAGGTGAATGGAGAAAAGAAATAGAAGAGGCAGTTGACAAACTCCCTCATAAGGCTAATCTTCATTTCTATTATAACCCGTTACCGGATAAGGTGCGCAGAATGTGCTGGAATCAGGGTGACTGGAGATTTTACTGGCATTACAGAAAATGGCAGGAAAAAACGCTCGAAATCGCTCGCGAAATCATAAATCATCAAAAGATTGATATTATCCACCAGCTTAACATGATCGGGTTCAGAGAGCCAGGATCACTTTGGAAAATTGATGGAATTCCTTTTGTCTGGGGGCCTATAGGAGCAATGAAAGAAGTTTCATTGGGTTATACCGATGGCTTGGATTCTAAAGCCAAATTTAAATTATGGCTGAAGAATCATGTCAGCAGATGGCAGATGCTTCATTATCCCCTGTCGAAAAATGCGATGAAAAGAGCGGTGAAAGTTCTGGCCGCGACATCTGAAGTAGGCGAATTCATCCGAACTCACCATCGCAAAGATGTGATCGTCATGAACGAAACCGGATGCTATGTTAAGGAGACTGAATCAATCAAAAAGTCTTCTGACTCATTTTCCATCCTATGGGTAGGAAAATTCGACTACCGGAAACAATTGCCATTGGCAATCAAAACGGTGGCATCACTTCATGCTCAGCATCCAGAACTACAGCTGCATGTAGCAGGGAGTGGCACTCCAGAGCAAATCAAGGAGGCCAACAGACTGGCTGAACAATTGAATTGCGCGAATGCCATAACCTTTCATGGAAAAATCCCAAACACCGAAGTCCATCAACTGATGAAAGACTCTGATCTATTCCTATTTACAAGTATTGACGAGGGCACACCACATGTGGTTTTAGAAGCTATTCAAAACAATCTTCCTGTTGTCTGTTTCGACACCTGCGGCCAGGGAGATGTTGTCAATGATAGGATCGGAGTAAAAATACCCGTGACGAACACCAGACAGAGTGTACATGATTTTTCAACAGCAATTTCCAAACTAATAGCATCTCCTGAAACTCTACAACGTTTTCGGGAAAACTGCCACCAAAGACAACAAGAACTTTCCTGGGACAATAAAATCAGACAAATGGTCAATATCTATAAGGATGTCCTTTCATGGAAATAAATAAAATACACGACATTTTATGCAACCAAAGCCGTCAGTAATACGGCCTACAAACAATTCTTCTCATATATAAATGGATAATTATTTCAACATACGTTACGAGTTTGACCGTGGTGAGGTCCACAAGGCTATTGCGCGCAGGGTGGAGATGCCGGGGGGCGATTATGTGTGCGTGGCTGACGGGGTGATTCTAAATGAGGTCAACCGTAATCCGGAGTATCTCGATGTGGTCAACGGCGGAATGTTTTCCATCTGCGACAGTTCATATGTGCCACTCTATATAAAATGGATCTACGGCAAGCGCTTCCCGCAGTATTGCGGAAGTTCGATTTTCAAGGATATTGTCAGCAGCCGGCGCTACCGCATGATCTTTCTCGGTTCGTCGTCCGAAATACTTAAAGGGCTGAAAAAAAACATTTTACCTTGGAATCCTGACGTAGAGCAGATGCAGTTTGTGGAGCTGCCATATTGCGGGGCCGATGAGTTTGATTATAAGGCGATAGCCGATATGGTGAACCGCGACGGGGCTGACATCATCTGGGTTTCGCTGGGTGCTCCGAAGCAGGAGTGGTTCATGAGCAAGCTGAAGCCTCATCTGCGCCACGGGGTGATGATAGCTGTCGGTGCGGCCTTTAAATTTTACGGCTCGGAAGATATCAAACGTGCGCCTGAGTGGATGATCAGGAACCACCTTGAGTTTGTCCACCGCATTTTCTCGGAGCCGGGCAAACAGATAGGCCGCTGCATTGACATAATCAGGTCGCTTCCGCGGCTGCTTTTTAGCGAATATCGGAGGAAGAAGGCTGTCATGGCTCATCTGCCGGAACATGTGTAGGTTTTTCAAGGAATTGGTGTTCAGCGGCTGGAGCGCTCGGCTTTTTCGTCTGAAAATTTACGCCGTGAGGATTTTTTGAGTTAATTTTGCAGCAATTTTTCAAATCAACCGAAGTTTGTTGCATTATGATTGACGAAATTCTGAAATACAACCGCGAGTTTGTCAAGTCGGAGGGTTATCGACAGTTCAAGACCTCGAAATATCCCGACAAACGTATCGCTATCGTGACCTGTATGGACACACGCCTTGTCGAACTTCTGCCTGCCGCTCTCGGCATCAGAAACGGTGATGTGAAGATGATAAAGAATGCCGGGGGCACGATTACAAATCCGTTTGACTCCACGATGCGCTCTCTGCTGGTGGCGGTCTACGAGCTTGGGGTCAACGAGGTGATGGTCATCGGCCACACGGGCTGCGGAGTGCAGGGGATGGATGCCGAGGAGATGCTCGGCCTGATGCGCGAGCGCGGCATCGACGAGGAGCATATCTCGCTCATGCGCCACTGCGGTATTGATCTCAACAGCTGGCTGCATGGTTTTTCAGATACAGCCGAGGCGGTGAACGAGACTGTGGATCTGATACGCAACCATCCGCTGATGGCCAAGGATGTCCGCGTGGCGGGCTACATTATGGATTCCGAGACCGGCCTCCTCGAAAGCCTCTGACTTCAATTGAGACAAACATTAAAAAGCTCTGCTCCGGCAGGGCTTTTTTGGGTTGGTCTATTAAAAAAACGGGGGGCAGATACGACCCGGATGGCCACTGAATCTGCTGACCCGTTCCCCTGCCGGGGGCTGGAGGGTGGAGGTGTAAAACAAATGAAACCCGCTGGCCGGCAGCGGGTTTCATTCGAATTTTCTGCGGAAGGACAGGTACCCTTTTTGACCCATCTAAGCCGGTAAATATCATTGAGTTACACTTTGATGCGACTTAAAGTGCAACAGTTTTGCAACAGTAAAAGGACACACCCCTTCGCACCCTCCTCCGAGGGCGTTTTGTTGTAATTGCAAAGTTAATTATTATCGGCGACATCAACACTATGAAAATAGTTAAAAATTGTAAATGCAACGGTTTTTGCAACAGTATTTCCGGGGTGCTGCAACGGCAAATCGTTGCAAAGCTACGTATTTCTACCAACTCAAAGTCGAGCCTCCATAGACTCAATCTGCGCCCGATATGCCTGTTTCATTTCATCGGGAAGGAACGATTCTTCTATCAAATCATACCATTTTGGAATGGCCTTGGAAAATCTTCCGAAGAGGTTTGCGATGGCTTTGTCATCCATACCGCTGTCACGCATGGCAGTCTCAAAATCAACTTTCTTAATCTTCTTTTTCTTGCCGTTCAGTGTCAAGGCTAACTCTTCGTCATCATCAGGCATCACTATTGAGGTAGATAGAAGGTCATACGCCGGAGTCAGCATATAGTTGTCCGTCGGACGGTAAAGCGAGAAGTTTTTCAGGTGCATATCGGCGTTGCCTGTCAGCCATGAGAAAACCACGACTTCCCAGAAGTTGACAACATCCAACAGCGGAGCCGCCGAGTATTGCTTTATCAGTTTCGCTATGCGTTCGTATGAGCCTTTATATTTATCCTCAGTCAGTCGTTCCGACAACTGGCACATATCTTCCATTGCAATCTTGTCGCCCTTCTTGGTGCGGTCAACGCGACGGGTAATGTAGCAGAGTTCGCCATCGGCAAAACGAATCAGCGAATGTGGCACAGTCTTGATTCCTGCCGCCTCCGCCAGATGCATGGTCAGGTCTTCATTCTCCGGAAGATTGGCAAAGCGTTCGGTCTGGGGTTTGAGGATAAACCGTCCCCACAGCCCGACAATGGTGAAGCGTTGCGGTTCTCCGGCATGGCCCCTTGTAATATCAAGCGACAGTTTTGCCTGCACCCCGGTCACGGTGGTGCTTGCAGTAACAATCTCCCGTGCCAGTTCCTTGATGTTGGCTCTGGTATATGGAAGCACGGGCACCGTTGTCGATTCAAATATTTTGCGGGCACACGACTTATGATAATCCACCTCGCCATCAGCAAGCGGTTTATAGCAATAAAGACACTTACACATTTTCAACCTCCTTCCCTTCAAGTGGTATCACACTTATATTACCGATGCAATCCTTGCAGCAGGCAAGGAGCAGAGAAAATCTGTCACGGGCAGAGATTTTCCAACTCTGTTCAGCAATGTCAAGTAGCCATCCTTCCGGTATCAGCCCGTCGAAGAATGGGAACAGCACCTTATCGCGATATGGCTTTTCTCTCAACGGCATTGTCAGGCTCACAGCCTCAGCCTTGTCAGATTGCAGATACTCTGAATCATATCTGAACTCATAGCCCATATCGTCCTCAGCCAACACTCCGGCAAGGCTCTTTCCTACATATACCTCTGCCTGTTTCATGATTCGGAAATTTTAGCCGGTGTCATAACGGCTCCGAACAGAGCCAGCACCTGATTGACCTTATCAAGCCGGAGGGTTTCCTTGCCCTGTTCAAGCTCACGCACAAATCGCAGACCCACCCCTGACTTCTGGGACAGATCTACCTGCGTAAGCCCGAATTGCTTACGCATCTCTTTCACATATTTTGCCAGTTGAGTCATAAATATACCCTTTTGGGTGCAAAGATAATAAATAAATCTCAAACTACACCATAAAGGGTATAAAATATATTACGCAACGTCCAATTATACCCTTTAGGTTATATTTAGATAACGAGCCTACATGGGGTATTAATTGCCCCTTTCAACGTTCCAGTGGTTATAACCCCGCCCATTTAAATAATGGCGCTATTCACAGTGATTTACATATATATCACTGTAAAAATTGTAAAGGCACCGATTATTTTCGTCGAGCGAGTAGCAGCCAATGACTTATCAATTAGTGTCGTTGTACTAAAGATTTGCAATTCGCGAATTGCAAATCTAAATCTCAGAGGGTTATAACAGCATTCTTTCGGAAATAAAGATGCTCTAATGCCCGGACATATCCGAACTGATTGCATACGCACATCGTATTTCCAATCTTCTTTAAAATATTGCGATGAGAATGACCGTAGATCCAGTAATCAATACGACTGTCTGCTATCATATTGCCTAACTCAGAGGTAAAGGCACCATTTATGGGGCTACCCTTAAACTCTTCTGCCATAAGGGCGAATGAAGGCACATGATGTGTCACGACCATAATTTTGTCGGCATTACTTTCGCGAACCTTTCGTTCAATAAAGTTTCGGCATTTTTCATGTTCTTCATTGAAACGCTCCCAGCCAAGAGGATTTACGCCATCAGGGATACAATGAAAATCACTTACATTTCGCTGGGTTAGCAATCCATTTTCCGGCGGGATTTTTGCCCATAGAGTAGAGGCAATCAAGTCTGTTGTTTCGTCAAGGTGAATTAACTTATTATAGACATATCGGACATTGGTTCTTATACGGTGTTCCCAGTCCTCAGTCAGTTCATTTATATCAAATCCTCGGTACAGTTCATGATTTCCTGGAATTGCAATCACCTCTTTGAAATTTTCGGAAGCCCAATCCCAGAAAGGGTGTTTCATCAATCCGTCATCTCCGAGATAACCAATATCTCCTGCTAGTATAAGTATGTCGCCGACAGGTTCCATTGGATGTTTTCTTAGTATTGATGTGTTGGCTCCAAATTCTAGATGTAAATCGGACGCGTACTGTATCTTCATCTTGAGAAGTGGTTTAGAATTTCTATTATGTAGTCCACGCGGTCGTAATCTCCATACGGCAGCATACACTCAATTTCCTCTCTACAGTTCTGACGTGAAAGCATCTCTTTCGTCCATGACGAAAGGTAGTCGGTTAGGTCACTGTTATTCTCATTGTCGAACAGTTCGGCAATATCCTGTCTGTTATTCAGCACATATACCAGATCTTCAAAATCATGAGAAAATCTTAGATCTTCCCCTCCGCGACCTCTGACGGCTTCAATTTTAGTCGCGACATAATAGAGTGGCGGAAGAATATAGATGGTCAGATTATCGACTATTACTTCTTCACGATGCTTAAATCCGGGATGATACCATCTGTTTGTAAAGCCGAGTATGCTGTCTCTGTCCGGCATAATATCCACAATCTCGCCATTGTATTTCCAACGGCATATTACGCCTGATTCTATATCATTTACAAACTTGCGGTCTCTAAGCATCTGCTCAAAATCCTGAAGACTGCCGTAGGTGGCAAGCTCTATAACACAATCGACATCCATAGTTGGACGGATGTCGGTAGCAGCCGGATCATCGGCATACAGTTCTGCAACCGAGCCACCGACAAACACAACATCTTTGCACAGTTCACCGAGTCCTTCTGCGATAACTTTTAGCCTTCTGATATTACCTGACATCATAAGTCGCGAGTATTGAATTGAGTTCATCTTTGGCTATCTCTACTTCTCTCGTCCTGCCGATTCTGAAAACATCGGCAATGGCAAGCAGACTATGAAGCATGGAATCATTTTGAACAGCCATCGGAACAGTACGGTATAAAGGTACAATCGACTCTCCGCGCAGATTGCCTTTTGCGTCCGGCCATACGTATGCTTCTTTTTCGGATACTATCTTATCACTCATCGGTAAGGCGGAAATGGCAGTGGCAACACCCCTTACTTTGGACTGAGGCTGAACCGGAAAGACATATTTCAGCCCATGTATAAGAAACTCTTTGAGTGCAAGGATATTAACCCTTTGTTTGGCATTATCCATAAGTCTGGCAATCCTACAGCGTTCCAATGCTTCAGATACTTCCGAAGCACTAATGCCAAGATCCTTTGCGACCTGCGCATTGGTCATATCCCGACCTATAAGGGTTACTTTTTTAAGTAGGATCACTATATCCTGCGGACGCATACCATTATGAGATTTAGTCATTTGTATAAGATATTTGCAATTCGCGAATTGCAAATTTAATAATATATTTTGACTTGGCCAAATTATTTAGAACAACCTTATTGATTAATTCCCATATCGAAAGCGATGAGAGAGGGAGCGGTCTTCAGGGTTGGCGGCGGGATGCCGTCAAAAGGTGACGGTGCGCGGGCACTGACACCCATTGACCGCCTCCAGCCTATTGGCACCGGCGGAACACCGATAACCTGCAACGCCTCCGAGGTAAGCATTGGGGACGCTGCTTTTACCTCTAAGACTATATGCCGTTCATCCGTGTTCTTTTTCGCCGTTGCTAATAAAGACTTTTACGACCGCTCCCTCACTTACCGCTTAGATAGCAGTCCACGAGCTGAGACAGTGATGTGCCGACTTCCTGCGTTGTCGGCATATCACAGACTCGCCTTTCCGGGACTGGGCGGTGCCGATTTCAGGAACGCTTACCTGCGTAAGTTATCAGATATATTGCAATACAGATGCTTGATAGCATAGCAATGAGGTTGGTATCATCATAGAATAAGGCTCTTATCAGCCAATATACTCCTACTATCAATGAGAGAATACCTGCAACAAGGCATATCATCTTCCCTGTGATTATTGTCTTCTTGTCTTTCTTGATTTCCATCTTACAAAATTAGCCATTTTCAGTGAGTTTTCAGTGCCTTATCGCTTTAGCGCTTTGCCAAAGCAAAGAATATGCTGTCATTCGTTTTCACCGT
>ERZ777011.905-NODE-905-length-39163-cov-20.089393_pt1 | contig 39163 bp, 32 predicted proteins | sample MGYA00374964_ERZ777011 | MGnify/ENA primary metagenome ERZ777011 (study PRJEB29310, sample SAMD00008975) | mouse gut metagenome | study: EMG produced TPA metagenomics assembly of the Metagenome analysis of fecal microbiota from mouse which was promoted...
TTCTTTGACCTATGGCCCTGTAATTTTTTAGTGTGATTATTCTTTCTCGATGGGGTTATCTATGATACAAGCATCAATTCCGGTGGATGGACGGTATTTCAAGGGGTATGAGCCTTTATGCTTGTCGTAGATCCCTGAGTTTTGCAGGTAGTTGCTTTGGTCGCATGTCGCGAAGATGTGAAGTATTTTCGGGAAACGTTCTACCGGGATATCTGAGAACCTGTCGGGATATTTTATGAACAGGGTGTCTCCTTCCACATGGTTGACAATTCCGTTGAACATCCATCTTACCTCGTTGTCCTTGTCGGCGACTTCGAGCACTACTCCTGGGAGTCCGTTGAAATCGCGGGGTGCTCCTACGTGTGGCAGATCGTTGGTGAACCATGCAGCCCAGTCGCGTCCGCCTTTCGAGATTGTGGCTTTCCTGCACTTGTATTCACCGATGGTCTTTTCCTCATCGGTGATATTCCATTTGTTGTCGCAGGTGAAATCCTTGAGCTTGAATTCCTCTGAGATGATGCGATAGGTGTTGACTTTACGTCCTGTTGCCGGATAGTAGAAGTAGTAGTCGGGGGTGAGATGATAGGCAAGCCCGAGGTCGCCTCCCTGACCGTTAGGATTGGCGAGACGCCAGCGAGTCTCACCTATGCCTTCATAGCTCTGGTAGAGTGTCACTTTGGGGGTGATGAGTACTATGCGGTCCTCTTCGAATGTGAGATTTTTTTCCTTATTGAACAGGTATTTCAGGCGGTATCTTATGCCGTATTCGGCTGTGTCGGCATTTGCGTAGTAGGCGTTTGCCTCCTCTTTCATTTTTGCCTGCATCTCTTTTGCCGCAGCTTCGCGGTCACCTTCGCCACGACGGTTATGCCCGGGGTTCTGAGCTGATGCCGAGAGTCCGAGTGAGAGCAGCAGTATAGTGGAAAATATTGTTTTTTTCATAATCATGGTTTAATCGGAAAAACGTTCGCGGATGAGGAATGCAGGTACAGTCTGCTTGTATGACATCTGGAAATTGCGGAATTGCTGAGGGTTGGCATACAGTGACAGGGTGGAGCTGACGAGGGCTACGAGATTGCCGTGTTCGTCAAAGATCGGACCGCCGCTTGCCCCGACACCGTAGTCGGAGGTGACTTCCATGATGTATTTGGTGTGTCCGCTGCGCTTGTCGGTAGTGCGTGTGCAGTTGCTCACCATGCCGTCGGTGAAATGGAAGTATGCTCCGCTTGGGTTAGAGAGGCAATATACCTTGGTGCCATGCTTGGCTGCAGTGTTGAGTGGGGCAGGGGTGAGCTTTTTGTCCCGGGTGTCGACCTTGATCAGGGCAAGATCGTTGAGAGGGTCGATGGCTATGACCGATAGCATGGGATATGCGTAGCCGTCGCAATCCATTACGAATCGTGAGCGGTCACCCTGTTTTTTGTAGTCGAAGGCTCCGCATATCACTATGTCGCTTATCACATGGAAATTGGTGGCGCATATGCCGTCGGGAGTGAGAGCTACAGCTGAGGCGTTGGAATATGCCGAGTCTTTGCCGAGATATCCTACGTGCTCCATTTTGCCGAACACGAGTGTGCTTTTGCGGCACAGGTCGTAGAGATCTTCTGTGGAGAGTTTCTTTTTACGTAAGGATGCAAGAGTCTTAACACTGGCTATTTTGCCATTATTTATGTCATCGAGCACATGGTTCATCATCGAGTCGGTGGTCCTTTCGGGATGCTCGTTGATATAGCCGCGCAGCTGGGCTGTGACATTTTCTATTTTTGAGGGGTAGTCGGTGTAATATTCTGGTGCCGTCCCCGATGCTAATGCCGATGCGCACATCATCACGCCGATGCAAGACGGAATAATGATACGTGGCAGAGATGTTGTTATTTTCATTTATGAAATCTGTGATATTGGGTTATGCGGTCGTTTATGGCTTTGATATTGTTTTTCTTGAATTCCTCCTCATGTTCTATCATGTAGCGCGTACGCTCATTGTCGAAGCCCATGGTGAATGTGGTGAACACAAACGTGTTCGCAGGGTCGAGTTTCTGGGAGTCTGTGAGTGAATGGTAGTATTCGTCTATGATTTTGTTGATATTGCGGTATTCGCCTTTGTCGACAAGCTGCATGGCGTAAGCTTCAACGAGCTGAGGTGTGCGTTCGCCGCTTTCAAAACGTTCCTTTATGCGTTCGGGGGTCATTCCGTAGTCGATCGCATGTCGTACTTTTTCCAGGAATTCCTCTGCCGGCATAGCGCATGACAGCCTTGCTATTTCATGTCCGGCGGTATCGGTGACTATGTATGTGGGATAGCTTTTGACCTTGTAACGTGCTGCCAGTTCACTGCCCCCTTTCTCTGCATCGAGCTTGAGGGGTATGAATGTGGCGTTCATATAGTCGCCAACACTTTTTTGAGGGAATACTTGGTAAGTCATTCTTTTGCATGGGCCGCACCATGATGTGTAGAAATCCATAAACACGAGCTTGCCTTCACGGCTTGCTGCTTTGCGGGCTTCGTCGAAGCTTATGTCGCGGAAGTCAGTCTGGCATACGGCTCCAATGATTGTGAATGAGAAAAGGATGGAGGCTAATAAACGTCGCATATAATAATTTGTTCTGATGTCTCTGGGTTGAGACAGGAGAACAGGGGGACGATGTTTTTGTTGCCTGACCATATACGTTTTGTGTTTATGGGCAGATGCTTCATGTCCTCCTGTTCCCTATGTCATTATGAATTATTTATTTCTCGATTGAGCCAAGTGTGCGGCCTGCCATCTGGATGCATACCGGGCTCATTTTTGCGATACGGTTACGTATGAATTTGCAGATGTTGGCTGCTGTGGTCGGGTTCTCGATGTCAAAAAGACGAGGGAGATTCATCACCAGGAGCTCTTTATAGTTCTGCGAGAAATTGTCATACTTGTTTTCACAGTATGCGAGGAATTCGGTGTCGTTCATTTTGCCTCTCTGTTCGATGAACTCGAATGCAGGGGTGAACTTGCCATCATTATTGAAGCCGAGGTCGTTCATCTCTTTCTTCAGTTTGTTGTAAGCGTTCTCGTCATAGAGCCCTTGTTGACGCTTGTAGCCTGAGAAGTAAGAGCCAAGCTCGGTTTTGTATATATCTGCTAAACGTTCGCCGACAGATGATGCAGAAGCTTTGCTGAAGTCTTTGATGTGATCAACCATGAAGCGTGTGCGTTCGCTGTCGAAATCGAATGTGTATCTTGTGAAGATGAAGATGTTTTCATCCTTTATGCGGTCAGCGTCGGAGAGTGAGTTGTAATAGTCGTCGATGACTTTGAAACCGCCTTTTTCGTCGCGTTTCTCAAAGTGTTGCATGGCATATGTGTTTACGAGCTCAGGAGTGCGATCGCCAGCTTCGTAGCGGGCTTTGAGGCGTTCGGGCTTCTGTTCGGGGTCAAGGCTTGCATTCACCTTGTTTATGAACACATCGCCTTCCATGGCACCTGTGAAACGAGCTTCTTCCTTACCCTGTGCATTGAGGATAATATAAGTGGGGTAGGCCTTTACGGCATATCTTTTTGCAAGTTCCAGACCCTCTTTCTCGGCATCCATCTTTAGAGGAATGAACTTTGCGTTCATGAAGTCACCGACGTTCTTTTGCGGGAACACCTTGTTGGACATCATTTTGCAAGGACCGCACCAGGTGGTGTAAAAGTCGATGAAGATGAGCTTGTTCTCTTGCTTGGCAGCAGTGAGAGCCTCATCAAAAGAGATGTGACGGAAGTCGGTCTGCGCTGATGCAGACAATACGGCTGCTCCCATGAGCATAGATGCTAAAAATTTTTTCATACTTGATATTGGTAGTAAATGATATGTGATGATCGGGTATTATTTGTCATTAAGGCGACTCAAAATTAGCAATTATTCATTGAACTGCAAATAATAAGTCCGAAAAATATTGTCTTATAAATATATGACTTAAATAATTTCTGAAAGTTTAGCCTTTAACAGAAAAAACTGCCCGGGAAACAGATTATTAATCGTATGTTTTCCCAGGCAGTGGATTCATTTTAGAGTATTAATAGATTGATGAGGATTTCCATAACACAGATTTGATTTCGAGGTCAATCTCCCAGTCTTGATTTGGAAGATGAGTGAATTCTATCTTGTTTGGATTATCGATCGTCTGCATCTTATAAAGATGTCCCTTGTCTCCGTCAAATGTAGCAACCCAATAGTGACTTACGTTTTTGAGGCTGCATACTTCGGGTGCAAGATATGTGATGTTCCCGTCAAACTGTTTACTCTCAAGCTTATTGCTTACATAGTCATAGGCATATAAAGTATTGCCGACAGAATAATATATCAGGGATGTAGCTCCTGAAGCAAATAATATGTGCTCTCGGTTTAAGAAATTTGTCATGGAAGATATATTCAGTTTCGTAAAGAACGGAGATGACACTTTTGGTGCAGGCATATAGCCCATTGATGGGAATTCCAATACGAAGCGATATAGGAAGTAATCATCGTCATTGTCTTTCATTATGATGTTGCATCGTCCGTTTCCTGAGAAATAATCATTTTCACCATAAACTATTGTACGTCCATTAGGTTGATTCGTCAGATATATACCGGTCTGTTGTAATAGGGGGGTATTTGACATCGGAACCGTGTGTGTAAATACCAAGGCATTACCGTAATAATATGAAAAACAATCGTTGTCGGTATCATACAAGACAATTGGTGAAGTAGTCGAATGACCATAAGAAGTCGGAGGGATATTTATACTGCTTTTTCTTGTATTATAAAATATGTAAGGATAAAATTTGAAATATATGGTTGAAGTACTGGAGTATCGGTTTACCGGCTGGGTCATTTTTTCAGTTCCTTTATGAGCGAATGCCTGGTCTTCAGTTAGATATGCTCGTGGCTGTGTGGTGAGAGAGGATGGCCTGTGAACACCAGGCTTCATAGCTACATCCATCAGTTTCATAGGCACTTTATGAGGATCCAGACATTCAATAAGTCCAAGATCGTTGAATTCATCACCCAAGGTCTCGAATTCGGATGTGAATTTTGGATTGTAAGTGGCGTCTTCTGTCTGAAGATAAAGTCTGTTCTGTCGGCTATTGCTTGTAAGAAACAGTGCTTTTGCATTCCTCAGCTTGATCTCGGAATTATCAAATACATCTTTGGCATAGATAGTGTCCTTTCGTCCTGTTATCATAGAGAGCATGTCAAGCCCAACCAGATTGTCGGTATGTGGACGGTTGCCTAATATAAGGAAGCCTCTGGTGAATGGAGACGAAAGCTGGATTTGAGTGTTAGTGTTTTTCTCATAACCTGTCACTTTATCTTTTACAGAGAGGTAAAATGTATGGTAACCTGGGGCGGCATTAGCTTTCCATACCAAGTCCTTTTCGTGGCTTATTGTGTCATGGACATGAGATCCTCGGCAACGATACCAAGTGTATTCATAGTTGGAAAGGTCATCGCCATTTACAGATCCTGTGATTTCGGGCTTGATTTCGATGACATCACTATATGCCATTCCTGTGTAGGTCTCTTCTACACCATCAATGGAAACCTCATTAACAGGAGTGTATGTGTAGGTGCCTTCATCCTCAACGCATGCCGGGAGAATGCAGCCTAAAGCGCAAAGCAGTATATATTTTTTTGTTTTCATTGGTCAGAGTATGTATTAGTATATTATTTATTACTATTGGTCGCCTGACATATTTTCGGGTCGAGAGTCTTCTCCCCAAGGTAGATTCTGGCTCGGTACCCACATCATGGTTCCATCGGGGTCCAGTACCCAATATTCGCGTCCTTTTTTGTACTGCTCCAAAAGATGTCTGGCAAGGAGTGTCTGTGCTAATTGGTATCTGGTTGCTGGTGGCCACATGTTGTCTTTATCGTTCCATGTGACGATGTTCCATCCAAGTCTTTCATTGGTAAAGTCCAAAAGCAATCGGAATTTTTCTTCGGACCATACTCCCATAAAGTTGTCTCTCCAGCCTGGAGGTGGTGTCAGGAAGTTATTAATGAATATATTGTGGATTGATGGGTCGAAATTCAAGTTGTTGTATTCATTCATCAGTTCTGCACCGGAGGGGATTATAGGCATTCTTCCATATCCGTCCTTGTCGAATGGCAGGACAAAATGTTCTCCGGGTAAAATCCGAACTTGAAGTTGCAGGTTTTCATCGCTCATTCGTTCCGTCTTGTGGAATATAATCCTGATTCGGGTTTGAGATTTACCTGCCGGTATTACTGCATCAGTCTTCGGGTCCACAAGCTCAAATTCACTACCGTTTATGGCAGTAGTGCTATCGGATACGACTTCAATTCCGAATGGGCGATCGTAATCCCTGATAAGGCCTGATGTCTGAATATTGATGTATAAGAGGGAGTCCTCTTCAATCATTCCTCCAAATCCGATTTTAGAATATGCTTGATGGCAGTTTTTGCTATTAGTGGAAAGGTCTAGATTGTTTATGAAATGACCAATTCCCCATTGTTGTGCAAAGAACAATGCGTCATCACCGCTATAGGTATCTATGTCCTCTTTGGTACATCCGGTCCATAATATAGCTGAGACAAGTACGCTTGTCAAGTATATATTTTTTTTCATATCTTTAATCGTATATTTATTTGTTTCCTACCTGTACGCGTTTGCTGATTTCTGATTCGGGTATCGGCCACACATAGTTGGAGAGAGGCATATTGAAATTGTGTTCGCCTGTGCGGCTTATAATGAAGGTCTCTTGACGTCGTTTGTAGAAGAAATATAATTGTCCTTCACCGATCATCTCTCTTGCAAATTCATATAATATATCATTATTAAGATTGCCGTTCCTATCCAGATTAGGGCAGTTGCGGTGGACTCGGATGGCATCAAGCATGTCGTATGCTTCATTGGGGTCGTTAGTAGATTCGGCGACAATAAGATACATTTCACTCATCCTGATTATCGGTATGATATAACGGTAGGTGGCTTCAATTGCACCGCTGGTGAAATCAGAATATTTTGTGAAGTAAAGAGATGTCCCTACAGGTTCTTCATCATCTCCTTCAGCACCCTGTGGAGGGTCGGCCATCTCCCATTGGTTGCGCCGGTAGTCATTAGGATAATCATAGAATAGTGCAATTTTAGAATTGTCCTTATCTGTACCATAGAATGTGAGACGAGTGTTCAGTGACAACGCTGACGCAAATGTGTTTGAATTATATTTCGAGCGTAAGCTATTGTACATTGAAAACATGATTTCAGGAGAGAAGAGCAAATCAGGTCGACCTTCGGAGGTTATCTGCTCACTTGTGACCCATGGAAACACCTCAAGGTCTTCTGTGTTGGCTTTAGCGATTATTTCTTTAGCGATTCTGTAGGCATTTGTCTTGTCACCCATCCACATGTATGCACGAGCAATCAGGCCCTGCACAGCATAGTAGTTGAGTCGGAGCTGGCGGAATGACATGTCGTAGCTTGACACACCATTGTCCTCGGTTTGTGTATCCTTCACACCTTCGGTGATAACAGGGTCATAGTCCTTAAGCAAAGATGCAGCTTCGGAAAGATCATTTATAATTTTTTCCATCACTACCTTATTCGTAAGGAATGGCTTAATTTCACGGCTGGTGTCATCCTGATAAGGAATGGATTCTGCGTCAGGATTATTTACGTAGATTGCGCCATGGCGACGAAGAACATCGAAATGCAGCATAGCTCTCATTGCTAAGGCTTCACCGCGTAATATATTGAACTGGGATTGGCTCAAAGGGGTATCACCAATCTCCTTAAGGTGGTCAAGAATGGTATTGGCATGAGCAATTAAAGAATAAGCCTGGTTCCATAATGTCTCATTTTTTGATTCAATGCTGGTGTCGTCAAAGTTGAATGACTGATATAGACGGTAGGTGTGGTTGTTGTCGTCTGTCACATGATAGTACTGTGCCATGACGTCAAGTATATTTATAAGTTGTCCGTCGATATAGTATTCGTTTAAGCTAAGGTATACACCGTTTATAGCCGAGACATATCCTGCATAGTTGCTGAAAAGCACAGGCTCCATGATTTTGTCCTCCATCTCAACCTCAAGCCAGTCTGAGCAAGAGGCTAATGAGAGGGGTATCATTATTGATGCAGCCGCTTTTATAAATATATTTTTCATAAATTAATCGTTTAGAGTAAATGGTGTGATTAGAAGCTCAGTCCTAATGACATGGAGCATGACCGCTGGAACGGATAGCTAAGGCCACGCTCCTCCTTTATGTTGGAAATTCGGAATATGTCGTTCATGTAAAACCGGACATCAAATGATGTGGCACCTATCAAATTAAGGAATTTCGCATTGGATGTACGATAACCTAAGTTGATAGATCCGCAGCTGAATGTATTTTCAGTCTTGATAAATCGGGTGGTTATGTGAGATGTTGATGTGTCGTCAATACGTTTGTATTTTGCGATGTCACCAGGTTTTTTCCATCGGTCGGTCAGCGCACGTACATCCTGGTTGTAAGGAAGTGATTTTTGTGAGATATTCTCAACCTTATTCATAAGAGTGCTTAGGGTGACGTCTCCTCCCATTTTGAAGGAGAATGATGCTCCGAATGAGAAACCTTTGTAGAGGAAAGATGTTGAGAAGTTGCCTTGGAAATCGGGATTGGAATCTCCTACGAGCACTTCGTCATCGGAATTCCATTCATAAGTTGGGGTTCCGTTTTTCTTAAGCAGAAGTTCTGCTCCGGTGGCTGGGTCTATTCCCAGAGAACGCACAGCATAAAGTCCAGAGGTGCTTGCTCCGTCATACATACGCATGAGAGATGAGCTTGCACGTCCCTGTTCATTGTACTGTTCGAGAACATTGCCAATACCGTAGTATTCTGTGGTGTAATGGCTGACATTTCCACTGATATACCAGTTGAAATCATATTTCTTCAGGATATAATATGTCGCAGTAAGACTGATGGAGCGGTTGTCGGTGCCTCCGACATTCATTGGTGCAGATACAACGCCTGTAGAACCTGGCAGATCGATGCGTACAAGCTGCGGATCGGTCTTACGGATCTGATAGTCGGCATTGAATGACAAACGATTATTGAACATGGTGGCTGTTATACCAACATTATATGTATTTGTCTTTTGCCATTTCAGACCGTTGTTGCCCCACTGTTGGATAATATTGGCAATTCCGAAAGGATTACTATACTTGTCCATGAAATTATATATAGAAGCAGCAAGCTTGGCATCATAGTTTTGGTTGCCCGGGTTACCATAAGAGGCTCTGAGTTTAAGGAAATTTATTGTTTCGGAGCTTTTGAACCATTTTTCATTATGAATGTTCCAGCCGACACCTACCGACCATGTTGTGGTGAATGGATCGTCAATACCGAATTGTGATGCTCCACTCATAGTCCAGTTGAAATCCAGCAGATATCTCATGTTATACGAATAGTTGGCATTAGCATAATAGCTTACGTTGCGGGTCTTTGTGTCTGTTGATGATGGTTTTCCATCCTGATAACCCTGTGAGAAGTTTGGATTCCAGAATGTGTCGCTGGTGTATCCTTCTGCACCAAATGAATACGAACGGTTGTTCTTTTCTGAAAACTGCATACCGCCGACAGCATTTATGGTATGAGCTCCAATCGCTGTTCCGTAAGTGGCATTAAGTCGACCGCTATAGCTGCTGGCTGTAGAGTTGCTGTTGCTGTACTTACCACGTTTCAGGACCTCTAAATTCGCTTGAGATGTCTCGTTGGGAGAGGTGTAATTTTCGTTGGTGGTTTTTTGCAGCTGGTATTGTAGATTACCTCTTAATCGGAGCTGACGTGTGGCACGCCATTCGAACTGGAAGTTGTCGGTAATGGTTGTGATGTCTCCTTTTTTGAAGCTGTTCTGCTGCATGTTCCATATAGGGTTCCAGATATATTCATTTCCATCTTTATAGACGTATTTAGGTGCTTCACCTGTGATTTCGTCATACTTTGCGTAGAAAGGATTCATCTTGGAGAACTCGCTGAATGCAACAGTCTCATTTGTGGAGCTTACATTATTGATTGTTGTCTGATTAGTGAAATTAAAGTTGTCCACACGATAGGTGAGGTTTACATTGCCGTTGATGACATCGCGTTTAGATCCTATCATCACACCTTCATTTTTGTTGTATGACAGACCTGCGCCATAACGGAACGACTGGTCGCCACCTTGAATATAAAGGTTATGGGTATGGGAGACTGCATTTTGCAGAGGCTCATTCATCCAATAGGTGTCGTGGCCCATATCAATGAGTCTGCGACGGTCGAAGTAGCTGTTACGGTTGGCCTCTCCTATAGGAAGCTGGTTGCTGTCGATTTCTCCGTATACACCTGATAGTAGCTCGAATTGTAGTTTCTGTTCAGAGTTCATCAGGTTATAGTCGCTGAGGTCGGCCCATGCTACCTGTAGTGATCCGTTGTAGCTCAATTGCAGACGTCCTGCTTCGGGCTTTTTAGTCTCGACAACGATCACACCGTTTGCAGCCTTTGAACCGTATATGGCTGTTGCAGAGGCATCCTTGAGGATAGAGATGCTCTCAATACGGTCCATATTAAGGTCGTTGATTGCCTGTAGGGTGCTTTCGAATCCGTCAAGGATGAACAGCGGCTGGTTAGGGTCTGTCTCATATTCCTGAGCAAGAGCCTGAGGGTTCATTTCGCCGTTGATGGTGAGCGACGGGAGTGTGTTGGGGTCCGAACCCATCAATGTGTTCTCAGGCATGATGATGGATGGATCGAGTGCCGACAATCCTTTGAGGATGTTGTTGGCACTGATCATTTTGAGATCATCCTTGTTGAATGTGGAGACTGATCCTGTGAAGCTTTCGATATTACGAGTGTATATACCGTTGGCAACTGCTGTGCCGAGGACTGTGGCATCAGTCTCAAGCTGAACGGTCATTCGTTTTCCTGCGTTGGCTCTGACTTCCTGGGTCTTCATGCCCACATAGGAGAATTTGAGTACGCATTTGGACTTGTCGTAGCGTAGCGAGAACTCACCCTCTATATTTGTAGCAGCTCCTAAGCCTTTTTGTCCTACTACGGTAACGGATACACCCGGTAGAGGTTCGCCCTCATCGTCAATCACGACGCCGCGGTACACACTGATTTTCGTGTTTTCAGTCCCTGTGCCTGTAACTGTCTGAGCTTCAGCGGATCTTACCCCCCCCAATATCAGACATATAACAGCTAAGGGTGCTGCAAATCGCATTCCGATTTTACTCATGCTTGTGATTTTTTTGGATTGATTTATAATGTGATAAATTAAATTGGTTAAATACAGTTCTATGTTATAATGTATTCTATTGCTGTATGACACTGTAGTTTTTTTGGTACAAAATTTATGTTTTCGCAAATTAATGGATAAAAAGTGTAAAAAACAAGAAAATGATGCAAAAATTTCCGGTGTGATGGTTTTTTAGAATAAAAATCTGTTAAAACACTACTTTGAGGAAAGAATAAATGCTGTTTCAAAAGAAAAGTGTCAGTATTACACTTATTCATGGATTCTCTTTTGGTGCCAATATCATAAATAATGCTTACATTTGCATTAAAATTGACATTTATATGAATAGTCCACTTAATAATCTGACAGTATATAGAGTAGTGCTGGGGAGCGGTTCACCACGCCGGCGAGAGCTACTCGGGCTCCTTGACATAGATTTTACTGTCGATACATCCCATCCTGTTGATGAAATAGTCCCTGACGGAATGTCTCCTGAAATGGTCCCGGAATATCTGTCGCAACTCAAGGCCGATGCATTCACCCTTTTGCCCGGAGATGACAGACTCGTTATAACAGCCGATACGGTGGTGATACTCGATGGTGAGGTCCTTGGCAAGCCTCATGGCGAGGAAGATGCTATGGGTATGCTCCGGAAACTTTCCGGAAATATACAGACGGTAGTAACCGGTGTGACTGTACGCACCGCAGAGCGGAGCATGTCGCTTAGCGCAACTTCCACAGTGGAGTTCGCCACGCTTACCGATGAGGAGATCGGGTATTACATAAACCGTTACCGTCCGTTTGACAAGGCCGGAGCCTATGGTATACAGGAGTGGATAGGAGCGGCTGCAATAAAGGGTATATCAGGGAGCTTCTATAATGTCATGGGCTTGCCGGTCCATCGGCTGTATGAGGCATTAAAGCTTTTTTGACAAATTTTTATTGAAGCTTTAACTTTTTTGGCACGGTTTTTGTTATCTTTCAAAGATATATTTGAATAAATGGAAACAGTATATACAACAAAATTCAAGGAGATAGTAAATTCCACTCCTGCTCTGGCAGCTCGTCATAACAGCCGCTATGTGATGCCTGAGCATCTTTTGCTGGCTCTCATATCCGATCCTGCATCCGATGCCTCCAAGCTTGTGGAGCGGGCTTCGCGCGGCAGCACCTCAAAGCAACTGCACGAGAACCTGGATAATGAGCTCTTCAATGCGGCAGCCGAGAGCGGTTACTCAGGCACAGTGTCGCTGTCGGATGTGTCGGTGAGCGACCTCACCGGGCGTATCATAAAGCTCAGTGTGCTTGAGGCGCGTATGCTCAAGAGCAATGTGGTGGATACGATCCATCTGATTCTCGCTATATTTCACAACTCCGATGCTCAGAACTCCTCATTTATGGAGCCGTTCCGTCGCGCAGGGGTTACTTATGAATCCCTTTACCGGCTTCTCGCAGCGGATTCCGACAAGCCCATGAGCCTTCAGCGTGACGGTGATGACGACGATGAGGAGGATGAAGATGAAGCCACTCCGTCGGCAGGGGCCCCAGCCGGTCGGCAGGGTGCATCTGCGTCACGGCAGTCGCATGGCGGTGGCAGCCGAGGAAATTCCGATACGCCGATGCTCGATAAATATGGCTATGACATGACACAGGCAGCTGAGGAGAACCGTCTGGACCCTGTGGTAGGCAGAGATGTCGAGATAGAGCGTCTTGCACAGATCCTCAGCCGCCGCAAGAAGAACAACCCTGTGCTCATCGGTGAGCCCGGTGTCGGAAAATCTGCCATTGTCGAAGGGCTTGCGTTGCGAATAGTGAAACGCAAGGTGTCGCGTATACTTTTCGACAAACGCGTTGTGTCGCTTGATATGGCATCGCTCGTAGCCGGGACGAAGTATCGCGGACAGTTCGAGGAGCGTGTCAAAGGGATTCTTGATGAGCTTGCAAAGAATAAGGACATAATTTTGTTCATTGATGAGCTGCACACCATTGTCGGAGCAGGGAATGCTGCCGGTTCGATGGATGCAGCCAATCTTCTGAAGCCTGCGCTTGCCCGAGGGGAGATCCAGTGTATCGGAGCTACAACACTCGATGAGTACCGCAAGAATATAGAGAACGACGGTGCTCTCGAACGCCGTTTCCAGAAAGTGATGGTGGAACCCACAACACCAGAGGAGACACGCGTGATTCTTGATAACATACGCGAGAAGTATGAGGCGCATCATAATGTGATATACACATCTGAGGCTCTTGACGCCTGTGTGTCACTCACCGAACGTTATATCAGTGACCGTAATTTCCCTGACAAGGCTATTGATGCCATGGACGAGGCTGGAAGCCGTGTGCATGTCACCAATATCGCAGTGCCTGCTGCTATCGAGGAGCTTGAGAAGGAGATCAATGAGGCGGCAGCTGAGAAGCTGAGAGCCGCACAGGCCCAGAATTTTGAGAAAGCGGCGTCCTACCGCGACCGGGAGCAGCAGCTCAAAGCTCAGCTTGATTCCGCTAATGCCGAGTGGCAGGAGAAGCTTGCATCGATGCGCGAGACTGTCGACGAGGAGAAGGTGGCTGAGGTTGTGGCTATGATGACAGGGGTGCCTGTGCAACGCATAGCTCAGGCGGAGGGGAAGCGTCTTAAGGTGATGGCTCCCACGCTGAAAGGTCAGATAATAGGTCAGGACAATGCCATCGAGAAGATCGTAAAGGCGATACAGCGCAACCGTATCGGTCTTAAGGACCCGTCGAAGCCTATCGGTACATTTCTTTTCCTCGGTCCGACAGGTGTCGGCAAGACCCATCTTGCAAAGAAGCTGGCAGAGTACATGTTTGACACATCCGATTCTCTCATACGTATAGATATGAGCGAGTATATGGAGAAGTTTACTGTGTCGCGTCTCGTGGGTGCGCCTCCGGGATATGTAGGCTATGAGGAGGGTGGACAGCTTACCGAGAAAGTGCGCCGTCACCCATACTCGATAGTGCTTCTGGACGAGATTGAGAAAGCGCATCCCGATGTGTTCAACCTTCTGCTCCAGGTGATGGATGAGGGGCGGTTGACCGATTCGCTTGGGCGTCGTATCGACTTCAAGAACACCATAATTATAATGACATCCAACATTGGTTCGCGTCAGCTTAAGGATTTCGGCGGAGGGATAGGTTTCAATGCTCGTTCGGCAGAGGACAAGGATGTGAGCCAGGGTGTGATACGCAAGGCTCTGAACAAGGCTTTTGCTCCGGAGTTCCTTAACCGTATCGATGATATCGTGATGTTCGAGTCACTGAACCGTGATGCGATCTTCAAGATTATAGATATCGAGCTTGCCGGATTCTACAAGCGGGTTGCCCAGCTCGGTTACATTCTCACCCTCACTGACGAGGCGCGTGATTTTGTGGCTGACAAGGGTTATGATTCCCAGTTCGGGGCACGTCCTCTTAAACGTGCCATTCAGAAGTATCTTGAGGACTCGCTCGCTGAACTGATCATAGACGATTCCGTGAAGCCGGGCGATGAGATCTATGTGTCATATACGCCAGGGGCGGAGGCTCTTACTACTGAAATACGTCATCCTCAGGAATAATGAATTTCACTCATGCTTGTCGCCGGCTCGTATTGTCGGGCCGCGACTATTTTTTCATAATCCTTGGCATGATTGTGTATGCTGTAGGGTTTACCGTATTCATCCTCCCTCATCAAGTGGTGATAGGGGGGATGTCGGGTTTCGGTACATTGGTATATTATTTCTCCGGAGAGCACATCCCTGTGGCTGCCGCCATGTATGGCACCAATATACTGTTGCTGCTGTGTGCCTACAGGTATCTTGGCAAAGCGTTTGTGTATAAGACTGTTTTCGGTGCATCTTTGCTGTCGTTGCTTATAGGTATGATGAACACCTATTTCACGTCACGCCCTCCTCTGGTGACAGATATGACTCTCAGTGTGCTTATGGGAGCTATGCTGTGCGGAGTAGGTATAGGTGTGTATTTCAGCCATCACGGCACATCGGGCGGTACCGACATTGTTGCCGCGGTCATGGAGCGCGTAAGCTCGATGAGTGTAGGGCGCACTATGATGATTGTCGACATGAGTATCGTTGCAGTGTCCTTTTTCCTGCCGTTTGACGGTGATATGGAGATGCGCATTCAGGCACGCACCCAGACCATCATATATGGATGGATATCGATATTTGTATACTCATATATCGCCGACAGGTTTATAGGCGCATGGCGTCAGACAATACAGTTCTTTATACTTTCCGACAAATGGCGTGATATAGCTTATCGCATCAGCCATGAGACAGGGCGCGGAGTCACTACGATAGATACACGCGGATACTGGACCGATCAGGAGCGGACATTGCTTCTTGTGTGGTGTCGTCTTTATGATGCTCCGGACATCTTCCATATTGTCCATGAGGTAGATCCGGAAGCCTATATCACTGACAGTAATGTGAGAGGGGTGTGGGGCAATGGGTTCGATAAGCTGAAGCTCAAGCCGCGTCGAAAAATAACACAGTAAAATATTAGTTATGAGAAAGATTTTCCTATTGTCAGCCCTTCTCCTTTCCCTGTCAGCCGCAGCACAGGAGAAAATAGAGATGCTGTTTTCGTCACCGGAAGCTAAAGATGTGCACATTGACATGTCGGATCTCACACGAGACCCCGGTATCACTGTGTATCGTCCGGCTAATCCTAATGGAATTGCGGTCATAATGTGTCCGGGTGGAGGCTATTCCCATCAGGCATTCAGGCACGAGGGGCATGATATGGCTCAATGGTTCAATGCGCAAGGGGTGACATATGTGGTGCTCAAATACCGTATTCCCGAGGGTGATTTCAGGCGTCCGCTCTCAGATGCCGAACAAGCGGTGCGGACCGTGCGCAGCCATGCTGAAGAGTGGGGTATAGATCCCTCAAGAATAGGCATTATGGGAGCATCGGCAGGCGGACATCTTGCATCGATGCTTTCAACCCATTATTCCGACTCGGCTTCGCGTCCGGATTTCCAGGTGTTGCTGTATCCGGTAGTGACTATGGACCGGTCTTATACACATAAGGGATCTCGTGACAATCTTCTTGGCAAGAATGCCTCGGAGGAACAGGAGAAGAGGTTTTCAAACGAGCTTCAAGTCACGCCTTCCACTCCTCAGGCATTCATAGTGCTTTCTTCGGATGACCGTACGGTGCCCCCTGCCAATTCAGTCAACTATTACTCGTCATTGATAGCCAATGGAGTGCCTGCCACAATGCATATATATCCTGTAGGTGGGCATGGATGGGGATTCCGTGACAGTTTCAAGTATAAGAGAGAATGGACCGGAGAACTCGAAAAATGGCTTCGCGAGCAGCTGAAGTAATTGTGAGGATTTAAATAGATAATAGATATATGAGGATGTGTCATGTTTTTAACGAATTATGACACATCCTCAATTTCTTTTTTACGGAAAAATTTCTTTAATTAAAAAATTATCCATTATCTTTGCAAAGTGAAATAAGATGTGGGGCAATTCACATTTGTCCTGCTATTCTATATGACTGAGAATTAATACCATAAATCATGGCAGAAAAAAAAGAAAAATTATTTGAACAGTTTCCTCCTGTGTCCGCTGCTGAGTGGCGTGCCAAGGTGGAAGCTGACCTGAAGGGCGCACCGTTTGATAAGAAACTGGTGTGGCGCACCAACGAGGGATTCAATGTTCAGCCTATGTACCGGATGGAGGACATCGAGGACTTCGCTACTACAAACTCTCTTCCCGGTGAATTCCCTTATCTCCGTGGCACACGTACCGACAATGACTGGAAAGTGCGTCAGGAGATTATTGCAGAGACCTCCGAAGAGGCTAACCGTATAGCTTTGGATGTGCTTACCAAGGGAGTTAATTCTCTCGGCTTCCATGTTCAGGAGCCGACTGCCGATACCCTTGGGACACTTCTCAACGGAATTGATCTGGCTAAGGTCGAAGTCAATTTTTCATGCTGTGTAAAGAAGGCTCTTCCTTTGGCCCAGGCTCTTGTGGCCTATGTTAAAGAGTGTGGTTGTGCCGAGTCTTTCAACGGTTCAATTGATTTCAACCCCTTCAAGAAGCCTCTGCGCAAAGGTGTTAGCTTTGAAGCATCTCAGCTCGTCAATATGGCATGTGAGCTCCTTGACGCCGTTAAGGATGTAAAGGGTCTGAGAGTGCTCTCTGTTGACAGCGACATGCTCAGCAATGCCGGCTCATATATCTATCAGGAACTCGGATATGCTCTTGCATGGGGCGCTGACTGGATGACTCTTCTCACAGAGGCTGGCCGTTCGGCTACAGAGGTTGCATGCCGCATCAAGTTCAATATGGGTGTGTCGAGCAACTTCTTTATGGAGCTTGCAAAGTTCCGTGCTGCCCGCATGATGTGGGCTCAGGTTGTAGCTCAATACAAACCGGAATGCGAATGTGCTCCTAAGATGGTGGCGCATGCTACAACATCTCGTTTCAATCAGACTCTATATGACGCTCATGTCAACCTTCTCCGCAGCCAGACCGAGACTATGTCGGCTGCCCTTGCAGGTGTTGACTCAATAACTGTCACTCCGTTTGACACCCCCTATAAGACTCCAGATGAATTCTCTGAGCGCATAGCCCGCAATCAGCAGCATCTCCTTAAGGAAGAAAGCCACCTTGATAAAGTGATCGACCCAGCCGGTGGTTCCTACTATGTGGAGACCATCACTGTGGCTATTGCCAAGGAAGCATGGAAGCTCTTTATCGATGTCGAGGACAAGGGTGGTTTCCTTGCTCTCTGCAATGCCGGAGAAGTGCAGAAGGCAGTTCGTGAAAGTGCCGAGAAACGTCACATCGATGTGGCTCGTCGCAAAGATATACTCCTTGGCACAAACCAGTATCCAAATGTCAATGAGATGGCAGCCGACAAGATTGTCAATCTTCAGGGTGCTTTCTCCTGCTCTTGCCATCCGGAGGCCGATGCCTGCGATTGCGAAGCCGGTCTCCCCAACAAGCGTGCTGCAAGTGATTTTGAGGCACTTCGTCTTGCCACTGAGGCTGCAAGCAACCGTCCCAAAGTGTTTATGCTTACAATCGGTAACCTTGCAATGCGTCTTGCACGTGCCCAGTTCTCCACCAACTTCTTCGGATGTGCAGGTTATGAGATCATTGACAACCTTGGCTTTGAATCAGTCGAAGAAGGAGTTGATGCCGCTCTTGCCAAGGGTGCCGATATCGTGGTTCTCTGCTCAAGTGATGATGAGTATGCAGAGTATGCTCCCGCAGCCTTCAAATATCTCAACGGTCGTGCCGAGTTTGTTGTTGCCGGTGCACCCGCTTGCATGGATGACCTCAAGGCTCAGGGCATAAATGACTATGTACACGTGCGTTGTAACGTGCTTGATACCCTGCGCGATTTCAACAACCGTCTGCTTAAAAAGTAAACCATTCATCCCCATATAGATATGAAACCCAATTTCAAAGACATTGACATTGTAAAAGACGCTTTCGGCGACCGTCACGTCCCCGAAACCAAGGGGGAAGAATGGCTCACCCCCGAGCTTATCCCCGTTAAACCCATATACACTAAGGAGGATCTTGAAGGTCTGGAACACCTCGATTATGTTTCGGGTATTCCTCCATTCCTGCGCGGACCGTACAGTGCCATGTACCCTCTGCGTCCATGGACCATACGTCAGTATGCGGGATTCTCTACAGCAGCTGAATCCAATGCATTCTACCGCCGCAATCTTGCTGCCGGACAGAAAGGTCTTTCAGTTGCGTTCGACCTCGCTACTCACCGCGGTTATGACGCTGATCATGAGCGTGTTGTTGGTGACGTAGGCAAGGCTGGTGTATCGATCTGCTCGCTTGAGGATATGAAGGTTCTCTTCGAGGGTATACCCTTGAATAAGATGTCGGTATCGATGACTATGAACGGTGCCGTACTTCCTGTGCTTGCATTCTACATCAATGCGGGTCTGGAGCAGGGAGCCAAGCTTGAGGAGATGGCTGGTACCATACAGAACGATATCCTTAAGGAGTTCATGGTGCGTAACACCTATATCTATCCGCCGGAATTCTCGATGCGTATCATCGCCGATATCTTCGAGTACACCTCGCAGAACATGCCTAAGTTCAACTCCATCTCCATCTCGGGATATCATATGCAGGAGGCAGGTGCTACTTGCGATATTGAGCTTGCCTACACCCTGTGTGACGGTCTGGAGTATCTACGAGCCGGAGTCAACGCCGGTATCGACATTGATGCGTTCGCACCGCGTCTATCTTTCTTCTGGGCTATCGGTATGAATTACTTTATGGAGGTTGCAAAGATGCGTGCCGCACGTCTTCTTTGGGCCAAGATTGTGAAGCAGTTCAATCCCAAGAACCCCAAATCGCTTGCACTCCGCACACACTCTCAGACTTCAGGATGGTCACTCACCGAGCAGGACCCCTTCAATAATGTCGGACGTACCTGTATTGAGGCTATGGGTGCCGCTCTCGGTCACACTCAGAGTCTGCACACAAACGCTCTTGACGAGGCTATCGCTCTTCCCACCGACTTCTCCGCACGTATTGCACGTAACACCCAGATCTATATCCAGGAGGAGACAATGGTCACCAAGCAGGTAGACCCATGGGGCGGTTCATATTACGTCGAGGCTCTTACCAACGAGATCGCTCATCGCGCCTGGGCCCATATACAGGAGATCGAGAAGCTCGGAGGCATGGCTAAGGCTATCGAAAGCGGTCTACCCAAAATGCGTATCGAGGAGGCGTCAGCACGCACTCAGGCACGCATTGACTCAGGACGCCAGACCATCGTAGGTATCAACAAGTATCGTCTTGACCACGAGGATCCGATTGATATCCTTGAGATTGACAATACTGAGGTGCGTAAGGATCAGGTGGCACGTCTCGTTGACCTTAAGGGACATCGTGATGAGGAGGCTGTGAAGAAGGCTCTCGAAGCTATCACCGAATGTGTTCGCACAAAGGAAGGCAATCTTCTCGATCTTGCTGTCAAGGCTGCCGGACTCCGTGCCACACTCGGCGAAATCTCCGATGCCTGCGAGGATGTCGTAGGTCGTTACAAAGCAGTAATCAGAACTATTTCAGGCGTGTACTCATCAGAAACCAAGCAGGACCCCGACTTCATCAAGGCACAGCAAATGTGCGAGGAGTTTGCTAAGCGCGAGGGTCGTCAACCACGTATTATGATTGCCAAGATGGGACAGGACGGTCATGACCGTGGTGCCAAGGTGGTTGCCACCGGCTATGCCGACTGTGGATTCGATGTCGATATGGGTCCCCTCTTCCAGACTCCTGCCGAGGCTGCCCGTATGGCTGTAGAGAATGACGTTCACATTCTTGGTGTTTCATCTCTTGCTGCCGGTCACAAGACTCTTATCCCACAGGTGATAGAAGAACTTAAGAAACTTGGCCGTGAGGATATTCTCGTGACAGCCGGAGGTGTGATCCCTGCTCAGGATTATGATTTCCTTTATAAAGCAGGTGTTGCCGCGATATTCGGTCCCGGTACCCGCATTCCTCTCTCGGCTATCAAGATGCTTGAGATCCTTGAAGGTGAATAATCATCTCATTATTGAGTAATCCGAGTATTAAATAATTTAGAATGGGGACATAAGAGACTCTTGGGTTTTCTTATGTCCTCCTTTTTAATCTTTTAAATCCAAAAGTATATTATGAACGATTTTTCATATATTACTCCTACACGCTATATTTTCGGGCACGGAGCCGAGGAAAAGGTAGGTAAACAGGCTGTTGTCAATGGTATGTCGAACGTTCTTCTTGTGTATGGCAAGGGGAGTGTGGTGCGCAGCGGGCTTCTAGACAGAGTGAAGGCTGCCCTTGCTGATGCAGGAGTGAGCTATGTGGAGCTTGGTGGCGTACAGCCAAATCCGACTGACGATAAGGTCTATGAAGGTATAAATTTGGGGCGTAAGGAACACGTTGACGGAGTTATTGCTGTGGGTGGCGGGTCTGCTATCGACACAGCCAAGGCAATTGCCGGAGGTATACTTTATGATGGCGATTTCTGGGATTTCTACGCCGGGAAGGCGATCGTGGAAGAGGCTCTTCCAATAGGTGTGGTACTTACTATTCCTGCTGCCGGAAGTGAGGGGAGTGGCAATTCAGTGATTACGAGTCATGACGGTAAAAAGATTTCTCTTCGTACCGATATGTCTCTCCGCCCAAAGTTTTCGTGTCTTAATCCGGAGCTGACTTTCACATTGCCTCCTTATCAGACAGCCTGTGGAATATGTGATATGATGATTCATATATTTGAACGTTATTTCTCTCCGACATCAGGTGTGGAGGTCACCGATAGGGTAGCAGAGGGGTTGATTATGGCGATAATGACTGAAGCCCCGAAGGTAATGTCTTCACCTGTGGATTACGAGGCACGTGCCAATATAATGTGGAGCGGGACACTTGCCCACAACGGATTGTGTGGTACCGGACGTGCAGAGGACTGGACTTCACACTTTATGGAGCATGAAGTCAGCGCGCTTTATCCGGAAGTGGCTCATGGGGCAGGGCTTGCCGTAATGGTGCCTGCATGGATGAGTTATGTGGCTAAGCGTAATCCGGCAAAAGTGGCACAGTTTGCACGCAGGGTGTTAGGTGTCACTGAGGCAGATGATCTCAGAGCTGCCAATAATGGGATTGAACGACTGCGTGAATTCTTTACTTCTCTCGGTCTGCCTGCCTCTCTGACATCTCTTGGTGTGAAAGCTTCGGATATACCTGTGATGGTACGTCGACTTCATGAGAACAAGGGGGCTGTGATAGGTGCTTATGTGCCTCTTGTCGCTCAGGATACAACAGCAATCTATGAGTCGGCATTGTGATGCATGACATTACAGGTCTTATAATCATCGACGATGCATTATCATCCCATAAAATTTATGTCTGCGGTTGTGGCTGTCTGTAGGATTGTCACAGCCGCAGTATTGCTTTCCTGTTTCTCGGGTTATGCATATGCCCAGGATTCCGATAAAGAGTCAATGAGAATGCAGGCCGATCGTTTTCTTGAAGGGATGCCTTCAGGTATGCAACAGAGACAGGCAGCTGCAATCCGTAATGCCATAGCCGGAGATAGTCGCGACCTGCAATCGGTAAGGAATTCACGCAATGCTGTACCTCAGCTGTCTGATAATGTCAGGACCGTTATGCTGACGCCGTCATTACGTCTTTATGAGCCGATTGTCTGTTCGGATTCTAAACAGCTTCCTCTGCTGATATATTTTCATGGCGGTGGATGGACTTTCGGAAGTCTTAACAGTTGCGGCCGTTTCTGTGATGCCATGGCTGCTTCCGGTAAGATGAAGGTCCTTGCGGTTGACTATCGTCTTGCGCCTGAACATCCTTTCCCGAAAGGTCTTGATGATTGTGTGGATGCGATAGAGTATGCTGTAAGGAACTCTAATCGTTTAAATATAGATCCGGCACATATTTCAGTCGGAGGAGATTCTTCCGGAGGTAACCTTGCCATAGCGTCTGCTTTGTCGGACAGGTGTGTAGGCATGATTGAATCGCTTGTATTGTTCTATCCTGTCACTAAAGCTTTTGCCGATAATTCTTTGTCATGGAAAAAATATGGTGAAGGTTATGGACTTGATGCGGAGATCATGGATGTGTTCAACAGGGCTTATGCCGGAGATGTAGATCCGTATGATGAGCGTATAAGTGTCGGGATGTGTGACAGTAAGATGCTTGAAAGAATTCCGCGTACTCTTCTTGTTGCCGCCGGACGAGACATATTGTGCGATCAGGGGAAGGAATTTGCAGCCAAGGTAGGGTCCAGAATCATGCGTATCGAATTTCCGGATGCTGTTCACCTCTTTATCACTGTTCCAGGTCAGGATAAAGCTTTCGGAGAGTCGGTGTCCCTTGCAACAGATTTTATATTGAACCGGTAATATTTAAGGTATGAATGATATAGAAAGATGTCATGATTATGCAGCTTTGACAAAGGTGTGGTTAGCGTCGGTCAGAGCAACGCACGACTTTTTAGCTGAGAAGGACATAGAATTCTATATTCAAAGGATTCCGTATGACTATATGCCTGCTGTTGAATTGTATGCGATCAGGGATGACAAGGGCGAATGGTGTTCGTTCATTGGTATATGGGATGATATGATTGAAATGCTGTTCTCTCATCCTGACGTGATAGGTAAAGGGTACGGTTACAGGTTACTGAGATTTGCAGTAGAGCATAAGGGTGTAAGTAAAGTAGATGTCAACGAGCAGAACCAACGCGCACTTGGATTCTATCAAAAGCATGGATTTCGCGTAACAGGGCGTGATGCTTTTGACCGAGAGGGGATGCCATATCCTATTCTACATCTTGAAAGGTGATTGATGGCTGTGGATGTGTTAAAATAAATGGCGTATGATACCAATGAACATACTTCATATCTTCAACGTTTCAGCAGACGAAGTAGACATAGCAACTGGACAGAACTCAACAAAGAGCGGTGCAGGAGGCTGGAGTCTTTGGGGCTTATGACAGATAGCGGTCGGGAGGTGTGTCCTGATTTTTCTGCAGAGTTTGTAGTGGATTCCGATATAGTCGCGGCGTTTGAGTTAAATCCTGTTGCAAGGGCTAATTTTTCAACTTTCCATCCTTTGTACCGAAGAGTAAGAATCGATACCATACAGATAAATAAGGCTAATCAGGAAATTTTCTATAGCCGGTTGGAAAAATTGATTGATGCCAGTGAAAGAGGGGAGATGTTTGGTGACTGGAATGATAATGGACGGCTTCTGGATTATTAGAGGGTGTTCAGTCCTGCTTTTTTTGCTTGTGAATGCTGGTGTTCGCGTGGGATATGATACAGTTTGCCGTCTTTGATAAGGTGCGAGCCTGTCTGATGAAATGTAAATGGGACCTTGCTGTCGGCACATTGCTGTTGCAGTTCTTTGACCCATTCAAAATCTAGAGCCCTGGCATATTTCCCTGATTCTCCCCCTGCCGATACCTCTTCGACAAGCCTTGGGTCGAGGTACTTTCGCAGGTCAATTCTTCCTATCATCGGTGCCACAATGATAAGGCGGTGCTTGATGGGCATATCCAGGAATATAGGGAGACGAAGGTCCGCTCGCTGCTGAGTTTCGGCAGTGCATCCGACGGCTACATTATCGTATCCGTCACCCCAGTCAGCTGGGAGGCATTTGTTCAACCTGTCGATTCTTTTGGTGAAAAATACGAATGAGCAATCGCTTCTCTGTCGAATGATATTCCATATGTCATCGCGCCATCCGTCAGCCTCTTCGATCAGCATATCGGATGTGAAACACAGCCCGAATGTCGTACCTGATGGGTATTTCCAATTCTTTTTGCGGTCAAGCTTGAGAGGCAGAAGGAATGAAGATGTCTTTCTGACAAGATCGGATGGTGTAGCTGTGCCGAATGCGGCATCCTCACGGTATACGTAACAATGCCTGCATCCTTCGCTTATCTTGTGGCAGCCGTGCCACGGATTCCACATATGCATAAATTAGGAATATATACCGCAAAATTAGCATAAAATAAATAAACAGGAAAACTTACGATGTTGTCATTTTGTTGTGTTTAATGTATCTTAAAATGATAGGTAAAAATATTAAAACAAAATGAAAAGAGTACTTATAGTAATCGGGCATCCCTATTGGAGCCGGTCAGTAGCCAACAAAGGCATCGTGGAATCACTTGGCGGTCTTGACCGTAATATTGTATTCAGCAATATTAAGGAACTTTATCCTGAGGGGGATATAGATGTCGATGCAGAACAGAAAAAGCTTCTTGACGCTGATGTTGTGGTGTTCCAGTTCCCTATCATGTGGTTCGGAGCCCCATCTCTTATGCATAAATACATGGAAGAGGTGTTCACTTATGGTTTTGCCTATGGCAAAGGTGGCGATAATCTGAAAGGTAAACAGTTTATTGTATCCTTTACAGCCGGAGCCCCTGAGGATGCTTACAGTGCTACCGGGGCAGAGGGTTATACAATGGATGAGTTTATGCCACCTATTTCAGCATTGGCACATTATTGCAGTATGCATTGGGCTGGATATGTGGGTTCATATGGAATGATGAATCCTTCCCCTGAGCGATGTTCCGCTCATGCCAGTCGGCTGCTTGATAAAATAGACAGTATATAAATTGCAGTCAGTTATAATATGCATACAACACATTAGGGATTTTCACGTTATCTAATTATATCTCACGTTTCATCCCATGATTTATCCCCTGCTTTTACGAGTCACTCTTGAGGGTGCTATAAGTGCAGTGAGCGGAGTGCTCACCGATTATGTTATGGTCACGGTGCTTCTTGTCATCGCCATATATTTTACTTTTGCCACTCGTGGGGTGCAGTTCAGGATGATAGGGGAGATGTGTCGTCTTCTCATAAGGTCGGGAAAGCGTGACAATGACACTCGTAAGACTGATGAGCCGCATCATGGTACCATCAGTTCATTTCAGGCTTTTGCCTTATCCATAGCTTCGCGCGTGGGCACCGGAAATATGGCTGGAGTAGCCACAGCCATTGCTTTCGGTGGTCCTGGCGCGGTGTTTTGGATGTGGGTCATTGCCTTGGTGGGAGCATCAAGTGCATTTGTTGAATCGACTCTTGCCCAGCTCTTTAAGGTCAAGGGGGATAAATCGTTTATGGGAGGACCTGCTTATTATATACAGAAAGGTCTCCATTGCCGTTGGTGGGCAGTGACATTTGCCATTCTCATTACGCTGACATTCGGGTTTGCATTCAATTCCGTTCAGTCCAATACCATTTCATCGGCATTTCATTCCTGTTTCGGATTCTCTGTGGAATGGATGGCTGTGATTCTCACTGCCATGACTCTTGTAATCATATGGGGAGGAGTCCAAAGAGTGTCACGTTTCAGTGAAATTGTAGTCCCTGTTATGGCTGTGGCTTATCTGGTTTTGGCTGGAGTGATAATAAGCATGAATATCCAGCGTATACCTGAGATATTTGCCATGATATTCAGTAATGCTTTTGGTTTTGATTCTGCTTTAGGTGGCACTGTAGGTTCTGCAATGGTGATGGGAGTCAAGCGTGGATTGTTCAGTAATGAGGCAGGCGAGGGGTCTACTCCCAATGCTGCTGCCACTGCATCTGTGACACATCCTGTCAAACAGGGATTGATCCAGACTCTCGGTGTGTACACTGACACGTTGCTTGTATGTACTGCAACGGCTTTTATAATACTATGCAGCGGTGTGTTTGTTGATGGTCACGATGGCATTGTCCTTACACAGCGGGCTATTGATGCCGAGCTTGGTGGCGGACATCAGTATGGCTCAATATTTGTGTGCGTGGCTATATTTTTCTTTGCCTTCACAAGCATAATAGCCAACTATTACTATGGTGAAACCAATATCCGGTTTATACTTAACAATGAAAGGGTTATCAGTGTGTACCGTCTGGCAGTCGGTGCTATTGTATATTTCGGATCGATAACATCGCTTGATATAGTATGGGGCTTTGCCGATATAACTATGGCTCTCATGACGCTTTGTAATCTTGCTGCCATAGTTGCGCTTGGAAAGTATGCCTTGATGTTGCTTGCCGATTACCGTTCGCAGCTTATGAAGGGGATTGATCCTGTGTACAGTTCGGACACCATACCGTCAATAGCGGATGAAACGGAGTGCTGGAGATGATAAAATTTATTTTATTCCTGCAATAAGGTTAATTGCAGTCACGTTATAGAATCATAATTTATCATCTTTTGCCTATGGATAAAACTTCTAACCAATCACATCCTTTACATAATATTGAGTCGGCGGAGCCTTCACCATCGGAATTCATCCTTGAAAGTATACGCCAGTTTGCCCGCGTGTACACATCGTTCCCACAGACGTCTCAGTTTGGTGGATTTGTGCTTAACTGATTCATTTGTAGGTAATGTCGTATATAATTACGCTTGCTGTGGCACTTATAGCTGTTGCAGCAATATGCCTGGTAGTGTCAATCAGGCGGTCACTTGACTCAGCGAATGCTGAGAACGTAGCTTTGAAGGTTGAATCAGAAAAATCCAAGCTTGATGTGGAGAGGGCTGTGAACTCATCGGCAGTAGAGCTTGCCACAGTGCGTCAGGAACTTGAATCGGCCTATAAACGGCTTGACGTGTCCGAGTCGACAGCAGGTCAAAGGATATCTGAGCTAACCTCGGAACTTCGAGTGCTACAGGAATCGCTTGCTAAAGCACGTGAAGAGAATGCCCGGCTTAACACTTCTTTGTCGCATATCGAGGCTGAACGAGAGAGTCATGAGAAGCAGCTTGAACTGAGGTTCAGAAATCTTGCAAATGATATACTCAGGCAGAATTCCTCGGACTTCAAGGCACAGAATGAACAGAGGCTTGAGGAGATATTGTCCCCATTGCGGAACAATCTTGATGAGTTCCGCAAGACGGTGACAGAGACATATAATAATGAGGCGCGAGAACGATTTTCGCTCACAGAGCGCATACGTGAGCTTGTAGATCTCAACAACACCATTTCGCGTGAGGCTCGTGAACTCACATTGGCTCTGCGCGGCAATAATCAGGTGCAAGGTGATTGGGGAGAGATGGTGCTTGAGTCGATACTGGAGCGCAGCGGACTTCAGGAGGGTGAGGAATACTTCCTTCAGATGACGAGTGAGCCTAACGGATGTGCGATAAGGAATGAGGAGGGTGTTAAACTACGTCCTGACGTTGTGGTTAAATACCCTGATGGTCGCTGTGTGATAATTGACTCAAAAGTGTCTCTGACAGCATTTGTCGAATATATAAATGCCGAGGATGACAGAATCAAGGGAGATGCATCTGTGCGTCATGTCAAGTCTGTGCGAAGCCATGTCGATGAGCTTGCACGCAAGAGCTATCAGAATTATATCGGAGAGGCAAAGCTCGATTTTGTGATGATGTTTATCCCTAATGAGCCTGCTTATATTGCAGCAATGCGTCTTGATTCCAATTTATGGCAGGAGGCGTACGACCGAAAGGTCCTTATTGTGTCCCCGACACATCTTGTGTCGGGACTGCGGCTTATAGAGCAGTTGTGGAGCCGTGACAAGGTCACAAAAAATGCCATAAAGATAGCTGAAGATGCCGGAAAGATGTACGACAAGTTTGCAGACTTTACTAAGGATATGGATAGGATCGCTTCGGGAATTGCTTCGGCATCCAAGGCTCATGCTGAAGCTATGAACAAACTTTCGACAGGCACCGGGAATCTTGTTAAGCGAGCCCAGGATCTTAAGGCTCTTGGTATAAAATCATCCAAGCAGCTTGCTGCGTCCGTGCAGAAAGAAGATTAATCCGTATTTTTAGGCACACAAAAAGGACAACCGATATATTGAAAAATCCGGTTGTCCCAATTTTTGTTTATACGAGTTATCTTATTGTGAAACCTGCGTTATATACGGCCTCTTTTACGGCTTCAGGTGACACTTCCCCTTCCACTATGGCTGTGCCGGTGGATAGATCGGTAGTCACATTTTCAGCTCCGCTGAGAGCTGAGATTGCTTTGGTTACAGTTGCCTGGCAGTGAGGGCAGGACATTCCCTCAATGATGTATTCTCTTCTCATTGTGTTTTTGTTGGGGTTATGTGTATGTGTATTGTTATGGCTGTGGGATTTTATTGCCGTGTATATAAGAAGCAATCCAAGAAGTATTGAACATACTGTTGGAAATAGTGGTGTTCCGCTGTGTCCGTCATGGCATGACATCAGGTGTGATGTCTGTGGGATAAACCAGCCGGAGGGAAGGAGATAGTCTATCATAAGGCCGAATCCAATTGCTGTAGCTACAACTGAGCCGACATATATGAGCGTGGCTCTGCGTCCCATTGTGCGAGACAGTACCATTACGGATGCAAAGTTGGCAGCCGGTCCCGCCATAAGCAAAACGAATGCGACACCTGGGCTCAGGCCTTTGAGCATTAGTGACATTGCGATAGGGATTGATCCGGTGGCGCATACGTACATGGGTACTGCCACAAGTATCATGACGCCCATTGCCAGGAGGGGATATCGGTTAAGGCTTAAGAACAGTTGGTCAGGGACAAGTACGGTGATCAGGGCGGCTATGACCAGACCTATCACCAGCCATTTGCCCACGCTTGCCACCATATCAACAAGTCCGTAACGTACAGCTTCGACAATTTTTCGTGGCAGGCTCAATCCTGCGTACTCATCTTTACGAGTTGATGCACAGCATGAGGCAGGCATTGTATCGGGAATGGAGTCTTCATCTTGGGCAAGTTTGTTCACGGCCCCACCTCCGATCACTGATCCTATGAGGGCGGCTATCGGTCGCAGGATTGCAAACGGCAGACCAAGCAGAGAGTATGTCGCCGCTATGGAGTCAACGCCGGTCTGAGGTGTGGCTATAAGGAATGAAGTGGTGGCACCTTTTGAGGCCCCCTGTCTGCGCAACGCTACAGCAGTCGGGAGCACTCCACAGGAGCATAGCGGCAGTGGTATACCGAAAAGAGCAGCCTTTACTACCGGCATAATCCCGCTTCCTGCAAGATGACGCGACATGGCAGCCGGTTTTATGAACACATGCAGGAATCCTGCGATGAGGAATCCGAGCAATATGTATGGTGACATCTCGTTTATGATGCCCCAGAGCGATTGGAAGAAATATTGTAATTGCATATCTTAACTTTGCTGTGTTTGAGATTCTACACAGCAAAGTTACTGAACATATTCCATTATCGCGTTACACCATTTCGGGTTTTGTTTATATTCTTGAGGAGATATATAGCCACCGATGTAAGCAATATGGAGCTCATAACTATTATTATTGAGTCTGATCCCCATGAGTTTATATCGGTATCGTTTACTTCAGGGGATATATTGGACTGCCACATTGAATAGACCACAATGCTGTTGTTGATGGCATGCATTAATGCCGGGAGCAATATCGAGCCTGACCAATAAAGAAGATAGCCGAAAAACGCTCCAAGCAACAAGCGTGGAAAAAATCCGAAGAATTGGATATGGAATGCGCTGAACAGGAATGCAGTGAGCCATATTGCAGCATGGTAGTTTATGGACCCTGACGACAGGAGCCTTTGCATAGCTCCACGGAAGAAAATCTCTTCGCTGAATCCTGCGAGCACTCCTACTATGAGAATGTTGATTATGAGATCTGCGACCGATGCCCCTCCGAGAAGAATTTCGACCTGAGCCCTTGCTGTCTCCTCACTCTTGCGCATCCATTCCTCTAAGGCCTCAAGCGACTGTGGAAGCGTGATGTTCTCGTTCCATTCCACAATCATGTTCATTGCCGGTATCGAACACATCAGGGCAACAAATGCAAGAATGGTAATTGAGGCTGATGGTTTGCGGTCAATGCACAGCAGGCGTGCCGGCAGTGGTGACACTATTACTGCTGTTATGATTGCAGGAAGAATGAAGAGAGCTACATCCTGGACTACTGTAGCAATCCGGACTAATGCTGTGGTATGTCCTCCGCGGATTATTGAGGACATGGTCACAACAGTTATTATGAGTGACACAAATGTTATCAGGAGGAAATAAAATATCCTCATAAGATAACTGTAGCGCAGTGATGGGAGAGGATTCAAGGATGGTTCGTTTGATATCATTTGTCAAGGTAGAATTGGCTGGTGAGCGAGGAGTATTGGCTGGTATATGATCCGTCGAGATTCCGGATGCATATATGTTCTGTATGGCAAGGAGAATGGACATCGCATTCGCGAGTCACCTCATATAGACGGCGGATGGGATTCTTGTCCTGACGAGGTGACACGTCTGCGATTCTTGTAGCAGCAAGTCGTGATAGAGACAGATGATATTGCACATCATTGTCCCGGTCCATAGGGGATATGAAAGAGAGTGTGTCGCCAGGTCGGGTCATGATTTCTGCTGCCCATTGTATCAATGTTTCCACTCCAAATCCGGTGCCGTGGCGGGCAAGTGAGCGGGCGGTATCGGGGGAATGAAGAGCCTCTGTGAAGAACGGCGGATTGGACACTATGCATATGGGATGTTCGATCTCCGGTATATGATTGCCGGGGGACCAGTTGAGCAGGTCGGTGTTGATGATATCTATTCTTCCGGACCATGGGGATAGGGAGACATTGTGCATTGCATCAAGTGTCGCCGGTTCATCGATGTCGATGCCTGTCACATGTGTCTTAGGGTATCTTTGTGCCATCATCAGTGCTATCAGTCCTGACCCCGTTCCTGCGTCTATGATACATCCGGCACCATCGGCATGAGCCCATGAGCCAAGAAGTACTCCGTCGGTGCCGATTTTCATTCCGCACCTTGAATCATCAACCGTAAATTGCTTGAATCTGAATATGCTCATAGTGTTACGGACACCGTAGCATGGCGGTTCCTATTTAAAAACGTCATGACCGGTGAAATATTATGTGATATGTTGTATTAAAGAAAAACCGCGACGCTTTTCACAAAGTATCACGGCCCATTACCTAAATATTATATTCTATTGCTATTTATCGAATGCATTTGCAAAATTAAAAAATCCTATGCTTTTTGGCATATGATTAATATAATTTAACCTAAATTATAAATAGTGGATACATATCTGTTACATGTATTCCTCTACCTTTTTCAGCAGATCTTTGCTTTCAATCTCTCCGCTGTGACGCCATTTCTCTACGCCGTTACTGTAGATTATGAATGTCGGAACCGATTGTATATCAGCTTCAGTAGATTCCGCCTCATTCTTGTCAATGTCATACTGATAGAGTGGTACGCGGTTCTGGAGCTGTGACTTGACTTGATCAACGATAGGAGTCATGCGTTGGCAGTGGGGACACCATGAGGCGTAGAATTCTACAAGTACTACAGGGGATGTTTTGATGATTTCATTATAATTAATAGTGATTGTGATTAAGTTAGAATACATCTCAATAACATGATTTGTTGCTATAAGGTTTAAAAGGGTGTTGCTTTCCTCGGTTATATGTAATAACTTTGCACCATATTTGAGGTTACACTCATTCAATTTATTATTTATTGATCTTGCTTATTAAACAGATAGATTTATGAGGACTGCTTTGATTACCGGTGTCACCGGTCAGGACGGATCATTCCTTGCCGAATTGCTTTTGGATAAGGGCTATGATGTTCATGGTACCATACGCCGTTCGTCAGTTGATTATCGTGAGCGCATAGCTCATCTTGAGGGACATAAGAATTTTCACCTTCACTATGCTGACCTTGGTGATTCGATGTCGCTCCTTCAGGTAATAGGCAAGGTGCGACCCGACGAGATCTATAATCTTGCTGCCCAAAGCCATGTGCAGGTGTCGTTTGATGCCCCGGAGTTTACAGCTGATGTAGACGCTACAGGTGTGCTGCGTATTCTTGAGGCTGTACGTCAGTGCGGGCTCACACATTCCTGTCGTATTTATCAGGCTTCGACTTCCGAGCTTTATGGAAAGGTTGAGGAGGTGCCTCAGAACGAGAATACTCCGTTCCATCCGTATTCCCCTTATGCTGTTGCTAAGTTGTACGGATTCTGGATCGTGAAGGAGTATCGTGAGGCTTATGGCATGTATTGTTGTTCAGGCATACTTTTCAATCATGAGAGCGAACGTCGAGGAGAGACTTTCGTTACAAGAAAGATAACTCTTGCCGCAGCCCGCATAGCACAGGGAAAGCAGGAGAAACTGTATCTCGGTAATCTTTCGTCGCTCCGTGACTGGGGCTATGCCAAGGACTATGTGGAATGTATGTGGCTGATACTTCAGCAGCAAAAGCCTGAGGATTATGTGATAGCCACAGGAGAGCAGCATTCCGTGCGTGAGTTTTGTCTTTTGGCATTCCGCCGTGCAGGCATAGAATTGCGTTTCGAAGGAGAGGGAGCCGATGAGGTAGGTATTGATGTAGCTACCGGCAAGGTGGTCATAGAGGTGTCCTCTGACTTTTATCGTCCGACCGATGTTGTGAATCTTTGGGGAGATCCAACGAAGGCTAAAGGGAAACTTGGTTGGGACCCTTCAAAGAAAACTTCATTCGAGGAGCTTGTCAATATAATGGTGGATGCCGATATGGCAAAGGTTGCCATCGAAAGGGCTGGCGAACAGGTTCGTACCAATCTTGTAGAATATCTTGAAAAAGGTATAGTGAAATAGCATTGATATCAAGGGGGCGTTTTGACATTGTATGTCATGACGCCCCCTTAATCATATATACAAATGTTGAAGGTTATCACTTTTATCGGACTTGGCAGCTTCCTGGGTGGCGTAGCAAGGTATGGGTTGTCAAGAGCGGCTGTGGATTTAGCCGGGATTTCATCGTTTTGGGGCACGATGGCTGCTAATATCATGGGGTGTTTTTTGATAGGGCTGTTCTATGGAATTTTTGAGCGTTATAATATTATGAGTGAACATTGGCGTTTGTTCCTCACTGTTGGTTTCTGTGGAGGATTCACCACATTCTCAACCTTCATTCATGAGAACTATGCTTCAATTACTGAAGGACGTTTCCTTCAAATGGCTCTGTATGCATCGGTGAGTTTTCTTGTCGGCATGCTTATGGTGCACGTCGGTCATATGCTTGCACGTTGAACCAGGTGGGATTGGGTAATTGGAAATATGTTGAAAAACATACTATTTTCACGAACGGCTTTCTTGGAATTCTCACATTTAAATCGTTACTTTGCGATGGTTAAGCAATACCTTGAATAAATCATTTTATCCGTTCTGAAGAATTATGGACCTTGTCCTGCCATATGATGATACGGTCAAGCCGCTTCCTTTCTATCTTGCTGAGGAGGAGTGGCTTGCAAGGAGATTTCCGCATCGTGATTTCTTCTTTATATGGCAGGTAGAGCCTACAGTGATTATAGGTCGCAACCAGCTTCTCGACAGTGAGGTTAATGTAAGGTATTGCAGAGAGAACGGTATCAGGCTGGTCAGGAGGAAAAGTGGCGGAGGAGCAGTCCTGGCTGACATGAACAACATAATGTTCTCTTACATCACTTCCTCATCGGATGTCGCAACCACATTTTCTGGATACACCTCTATGGTGGCTCGTTCGCTCAGGCTTCTTGGTCTGGATGCATCGGATAATTCACGGAATGATGTGCTCATAGGCGACCGCAAGGTGTCAGGCAACTCTTATTATCATATGCCGGGAAGGAGCATAGTCCATGGCACTATGCTGTACGATTTTGATGAGGAGATGATGAGCAACGCTCTCACACCACCGTCACTGAAGCTTCGTTCGCATGGCGTGACATCGGTCAGGTCACGTGTAACTACTATTCGCGAGCAGTTACCGGATCTGTCATTAGCCGAATTCAAGAAACATATTCTTGCTACCATCCCGGATGGTACTGATACGCTGATACTCTCACCTGAAGATGTAAAGGAGATTGAGGCGATAGAACGTGAATACTATCGCCCGGAATGGCTTGCCGGAAAGAATCCTAAAGGTTCATTATGTGCCACTTCTCGTATAGATGGAGTTGGCACTGTTACAGTGCATCTTATGGTTTCACACGGTGTTGTAAGAGATGTGACCATCTCCGGTGACTATCTTGAGACGGCTGATGCATCTTCGGTTGTTTCATCGCGCCTTGTAGGCATCCCATATGAGCGTGATTCAATCGAATCGGTTCTCAATGCCGCTGACTTGCCGGGACTTATTCCCGGATTATCAACCAAAGATTTAATGAATATCATAATATAATATCATGGAAGAAATCAAGAAAACCTGTCTGCACGGTCGTCATGTAGCCATGGGTGCGCAGATGACCCCTTTCGGAGGCTTTGACATGCCCATTCAGTATGAGGGTATTGTAGAGGAGCATAATGCTGTCCGCAATGCCTGCGGAGTGTTTGACGTGTCTCATATGGGTGAGGTGCTTATCACCGGCCCTGACGCAGAGAAATATGTAGGTCACATATTCACTAATGATGTCCGTGAGCTTCCTGCCGGAAAGATTCTGTATGGTATGATGCTTAATGAGCAGGGTGGGACTGTCGATGATCTTCTCGTTTACAAGCGCGCCGACAATGATTTCTTCCTGGTGATAAATGCCGCCAATATCGATAAGGATGTTGCCTGGATAAAGGGTAATGCCGATGGGTATGATGTGGAGATAGCAAATCTCAGCGATGAACTATCCGAGCTTGCCATACAGGGTCCTGACGCTGAGGCTGTAATGGAGCAGGTGCTTGGGATCGCTTGCAGTGAGTTGGAGTTTTATACCTTCAAGGAGTCTTTGCTTGACGGCAGACATATTCTCGTGAGTCGCACCGGATACACCGGAGAGGATGGATTTGAGGTCTATGCTGATCATGATGCGATATGCAGCCTTTGGGATGCCCTCATGGACTCGGACAGAGTCAAGCCTTGTGGACTCGGTTGCCGCGACACTCTTCGTTTCGAGGTGGGGCTTCCTCTTTACGGCGATGAGCTGGCTGATGATATTTCACCCATCGAGGCGGGTCTGTCAATGTTTGTCAAGTTGGAGAAACCTGAATTTATAGGCAAGGAGGTCGTTGAGCGTCAGAAAGCGGAGGGGACAACCCGTAAGCTTGTGGGGCTTGAACTTGCTGACCGCGCTATACCTCGTCACGGCTATGAGGTGCTCAATGCTGACGATGAGGTTGTTGGGTATGTCACTACTGGATATCGTGGAATATCGGTTGACAAGAGCATAGCCGTTGCGCTTGTGGATGTGCCTTACAATGCGAAGGATTCGGAACTGAAAGTGCGCATACGCCGCAAGACTTTCCCGGCACGTGTCACCGCAAAGAAATTCTATAAAAAGTCATATAAAAAATAGAGCTGTTTAGCCTCCTGGGTCAGAATAGCGAAACATTATAAAAATAAAACAAACATTAAATCACAATAAAATCTACACAATTATGAGCAAGATATATTATGCCCCCTCTCACGAGTATGTAATGGTTGACGGTAACATCGGTCATGTAGGTATCAGCGACTATGCGCAGAAGGCACTCGGCAACATCGTATATGTCGATATGCCTGAACAGGGTGATGATGTCACCGCCGGTGAAGAGTTTGGTGCTGTCGAGAGTGTCAAGGCTGCCGAGGATCTTCTCTCTCCGGTAAGCGGTGCTGTGCTCAACATCAACGAGGCTCTGATCGACAACCCGCGTCTGCTCAATGAGGACCCGATGGGCAATTGGATTATGGAGGTCGAAATGACAGATCTTTCCGAACTTGAAGGGCTTATGGATGAGGCTGCTTATGCTGCTTACTGCGAATCCGAGACCCATTAAAATTCCTGTCTGTCAAGTTTGAACCTTACCATGATTCACAGATATTTTCCGCATACTCCCGAGGATATTGCCAAGATGCTCGGGAGATGCGGCATAGAGAATCTTGATGATCTCTATGCCGATGTTCCGGAATCGCTCATGCTGAGGAGGGACTATGATGTCCCGTCGCAGATGAGCGAGGATGAGGTGCGCCGTTATTTCAAGGAGCTTGCCGAGAGCAATCTCCAGTCCACATGTTTTGCCGGATATGGTTTCTATGATCATTATGCTCCTGCGGTGATTAATCATATCATATCGCGATCGGAGTTTCTCACAGCCTACACCCCTTATCAGCCGGAGATATCCCAGGGTACGCTCCAGTACATTTTTGAGTATCAGACCATGATGACGGAGCTTACAGGGCTTGATGTGTCAAACGCCTCGATGTATGATGGCACTACGGCTGTGGCTGAGGCTGTGATGATGGCTGTAGCCAATGCACGCAAGCGTAACAGGGTGCTTGTGAGCTCTACTTTGAATTATCTTTATGTTGATGTCATCAACACGTATGCCCGCTACCATGGTATTGTGGTTGATATGATACCCGAGAAAGATGGTGTTACAGACCTTGATGCCATGGAACAGATGTTGGCATCGGGGGATGTTGCAGGAGTCGTATTGCCGTCTCCAAACTGCTATGGTATACTTGAGGACTATACCGGAGTTGCCGATAAAGTACATGCTGCAAAGTCGCTGCTTATTATCACAGCTCCGGCGTCGACACTCGGTGTGATCAAGAGCCCTGGGGAATGGGGTGCGGATATAGCAGCCGGAGAAGCACAGTCGCTCGGTATGCCGCTTAACTTCGGCGGGCCTAATCTAGGATACATGTGCTGTGTCAAGTCTCTTATCCGTAAACTTCCTGGACGCATCGTAGGTGCTACTACCGATGCAGACGGCAAGCGCACATTTGTGCTCACCCTTCAGGCGCGCGAGCAGCATATACGCCGTGAAAAGGCAACATCCAACATTTGCTCCAATCAGGGACTCATGGCTCTGTATGCTGCGGTCTATCTCTCTCTAATGGGACCCGAAGGGTTGCGTGAGGTCAATGAGATATCTTGTGCGCGTACTCATTATATGGTGCGTAAGCTTGAGGAGACCGGGTTGTTTGAGCCTATGTTCCCTGAGCGTCCGTATCTCTGTGAAGTTGCTATGCGATACAATGGGACTGTCGATCTTGATATACTTTTGCAGACATTGTGCGTTGATTACGGAGTGCTTGCCGGAGTGCAGACCGATGATGATTGTGTAGTGCTTTGTGCTACCGAGAAACGTACTGTAGAAGAGATCGATGCTCTTGCCGAGGCGTTCGTTTCCGCACACAATGACTTGAAAGACATCAACTCACAAAACTGATACCGTTATGAACAGAGAATTATACGGAAAAGTGATATTTGACCTTTCCAAGCCTGGACGTAGAGGCTATTATATGTCGCCGGCAGGTTGTGAGGATGCGATCTCCTCAATCCCATCAGGACTTATGCGTAAGCGTCCGCTACGTCTCCCTGAGGTTGATGAGCCTGCTGTTGTGCGTCATTATACAAATATGTCGACCAACAATTTCGGAGTTGATACCGGATTCTATCCTCTCGGGTCATGTACGATGAAATACAATCCTAAAATCAATGAGGAGATGGCTTCATTGGGTGAGTTTGCAGGATTGCATCCTTTCCAACCCATTTTCTCGGTACAGGGAGCCCTTAAGGCTTATCATGAATTGCAGGGACTTCTGTCAGAGATTGGAGGGATGTCGGAATTCACACTTAATCCTTATGCTGGTGCGCATGGGGAGCTTACAGGCCTGATGGTGATCAGAGCTTACCATGACAGCCGTAATGACAAGGCTCGTGTCAAGGTGATTGTCCCTGATTCAGCGCATGGCACTAATCCGGCATCTGCTGCTGTGGCAGGGCTTCAGGTTGTACAGGTGAAGTCACTCCCTGACGGCACTGTGGATGTTGAGGCTCTGCGTCCGTTGCTTGACGTGACTGTTGCAGCTGTCATGATGACCAATCCTAACACGGTGGGTATCTTTGAGCACAATATACCTGTGATAGCAGAAATGGTACATGCCTGTGGTGCTCTTTTATATTATGACGGTGCCAATCTTAATCCTATGCTCGGAGTAGCACGTCCTGGCGATATGGGTTTTGATGTGATGCATATCAATCTTCATAAGACATTCTCAACTCCGCATGGCGGTGGCGGACCCGGTTCCGGTCCTGTAGGTGTTAGAGCCGGGCTTGAGGAGTTTTTGCCTAACCCGCGCGTAAAGGTTGTAGAACATGAGGGGCAGAAGCTCTATTACCTCACTGATGAGGAGTCATCACTCGGAAGAATATCATCCTGGCTGGGTAACTTTGCAGTCGAGCTTCGTGCTCTAGCCTATATTCTTTCGCTTGGAAAAGAGGGTTTGAAGATGGCAGGACCTCTTGCCACATTGAATGCCAACTATATCAAGGAGTCGTTGAGAGACCTGTATCTGCTGCCTATTGATCGCGTGTGCAAGCATGAGTTTGTATTTGACGGTCTGGTTGACAAGTCTACCGGAATAACGACTCTCAATATAGCCAAGCGTCTCCTTGATCATGGTTTCCATGCTCCCACCATCTATTTCCCGCTTCTGTTCCATGAATCGTTGA
>ERZ777011.907-NODE-907-length-39021-cov-16.632526_pt1 | contig 39021 bp, 46 predicted proteins | sample MGYA00374964_ERZ777011 | MGnify/ENA primary metagenome ERZ777011 (study PRJEB29310, sample SAMD00008975) | mouse gut metagenome | study: EMG produced TPA metagenomics assembly of the Metagenome analysis of fecal microbiota from mouse which was promoted...
TACAAGGAAACGCAGAATTTCAGCGTGATAACCACCTGCAAAGGGTATCAGGTATAATCACGGCAAAACGAAAAGCGAGCGGTTTCAAAAACGAAAAGCGATTTTCCACTCAAAAAACGAAATGTGATTTGAAAAAACATTTTAAGGCACAAAAAGGCATTTGATTTCTCGTCAGATGCCTTTTTATATCATACATTCAAATCGAATTTGACATTCTCATCGCCCTCCAACAGCCTTTCCGTCCTTTCTATGTTATTTTCATAGACATGGACATTTCCAAGGTTTAGAGTTATTGATTTCAAAGGCAAATCAATCTGTCGGGACATCAAATACAAATGATATATGTCTGATGGCAATCCCAAATTCGCATCACTGCTTCGCTGATATGCGGAAACAACCAGTTCACCGTCATCTATCTGGAACTGTACGAGGCTGAGACATGGAGCCTGGTTCGTTTCTGCGTTGGTTTCACCGAGGAAAAGCACATAATTCTTACTGTTCCGCTTTTCCCGGTTTATCTTTGAAATCAGCGGAGGCAATTTTTCAAAATATGTAGGATAACTGTTTACCAATACAGCTCCGCAATAGTCCCACCAGTTTATCCCTACATCGCGATACCGTTCCACGTTCCGTTCCCCTTGCATAAACAGCCGCAACTCACACTTTAGTTTTTTACGTGCTATCCCATGGTTCTCAAATATGTCAAGCAAATCTGCCGGGAACAGAGTCAAGCGTTCATTCAGGAGATATTTTATGTTGCCTTTCTTGTTGGTCTGTGTCTTGCCTTCACGCAATATCCTGTCAAGTATTACATGGTATTTATTCATCATTCAAACGCTTTTCAAATGATACTTAAACGGCCTTCTTGTACAACATCATATCCGTGTATGAGGAATTATAGTTCATGTGAGCGTTAAACTCGACTTTCGTACACCGCTCAAAGGGGTTTCCTGTCAGTTTATTCCTGCCTATCCAATCACACAATTCCAGTATGGAAGACTTGTTGGAAGTGAAATATACGAAGTCGTGTCCGGCAAGAACAGTCAACACATCAAGGTAATCGGACAACTTCCAACACATATTGTATGTACCGACTTCCGTGCTTAAATATGGAGGGTCTACAAGGAACACGACACCCGGCACATCCTTATATCTATCAAACACCTTCTTATAATCTTCAGACACGATGGTCAATCCATCCAGATAATCCGTCGCCGGCTGATAGTCCGCTGTCCTTACATTGTTATACAGCGTTTCTTTACGCATATCCTCAATGCTCAACTTGTACTTCATAGAAAACAGAATGGACGATGAGAGGGTGATAAAATCCACATATCCATAACGCTGCTCATATTTTTGTATACAAGCAAAGACTTTGTCTCTTTTTTCTCCCGTAATAGGCTTATGGCGTGGAACACCTGACACTATCTGCCGGAGTTCCGCCAACAAAGCATTTGTCTGTGGCACGGATTCCAACCTCTTACGGTAGTTGTCAAAATCATTATACACTACGGTTGAGTTTGGCTTCCGGCACTTGGTGATATGTGACAATAGGCCGGAACCACCGAACAAATCAACAAATGTTGTTCCGTCTGGATATTGTTCCAATACTTTGATAAACTCCTTTGCGAACATCCGCTTCTGCCCCACGAAGGGCAACGGTGCTGATAAATACTGCTTTCTCATTTCTGTTTTTATTTTCTCCCGGCAAAGTTCTGATTTTTCAAACAGAGCAAAGAAAGAATACAATAAATCACACTGCAACCTGTTTGCAGTCGCTTTGGAAACGCTTTATCAGGCTATACACCTTACGTTCACTCACGGAGTATTTATCCGCAAGCAAGGCTACGGTATATGACACCTTCTCTCCCCTATCCAGCATGTCTTTATATTCGACATACAAGTCTATGTATCTTGTATCTTCAAGCCTTATCCCGGCTGTCTGCAACCGTTTTAATAGCTCCCTGTTAAATTTCAGTATCTCAATTATCTTCATTCCCAACTATTTTTTGTACTTTTGCATCGTCTCACTTATTATACGCGCAATTGCGCAAACACATAAAAAAGCCATCAGCAGGCGAACGAGGGTATACGCCCCCGGTCGTGCCTACTGATGGTAACGTGTGTTTAATAGTAAGTGAGACGACTATTTAACAGGCCGGGGGCTTTTTCTATCCCTCCCCCGAACGGGATTCTTTCAGTTATTCAACCTGGTATTCCTTCAAGTCGAAAGCGTCCTTTTTCTTCCACCCGTCGGCCAGTGTGTTCTGGATGTGCTTCATGGCTTTGGTATAGAAGTCTGTCAGTTCCTCCAACGTTTCAAACGTATGGTAGCGTGGTTCCGTATCCGTCCCGAACTTGAATGTCACGGGTAACGTGCCGCCTCCTGTCTGTACGGCGAGGTCGTAGGCAGACTTGTAATTGAACTGGTTTTCACTTGACAGCCATACCGGAATATCCCTATAACTGAAACCGGAGAGAATGGCAGTATCAGTCTGTTTGTTGTACCACGCCATGACCGTGGAACGTATTTCCTCATCTTCCGGCTTGTGTCCGAACTCCTCTTCCATGTACGAGGCGTTTCTGTGCTCTCCCGGCTGCACATCCCAGCGGATGCGCCACTTGCCTTTTACCGGGTTGGTGCATTCAAGCAGTTTTATTCCTGCACTTCCTTCAACTCTTTTCATGTGAACATATATTTAAACTTTCCTTTGTCAAAAGACTCTGATTTTATAGTCGTCTCAAAAGGAAAACCGTCCTCTATCTCTTTTATTTGTTGGAGAATATTCTTCATTTCCTTGCTGTCTGTAATAAATTTCTGCTTTTCACCATTTACTATGACAGCAACGACACAACGTTCCGCACCATACTGTGTTTTTGCAGTAAAAGTACAATCATAAACTGTAATGGGAACATTTACCAAATCACGTACACTTACCCTCGGACCAGGGAAGTATACTTCGCCATCTTCTGGTCGATAAACGACATTAAGCTCTTTAAAACTTTTCATTTTTTTGCCTGTTAATTTATTAAACAACTTGTTACAGTCGGCGTGTTTCGTCATGCCATAAAAGGACACTATCAGTTCACGCCGCCTTCTTCTCGATTTTACCTCGTGCATCTTCCGGGCGAACTTCTGCTTGATGCGCTTGCGCAGTCCGACATAATCAGGATGGATGACATAGCCGAGGAAGTCGATGCCTTCCTCTATGGGGAACACCCTTTCATTGGGCTTTACCTCCAGGTCTATCATTTCCATCTGCCCGTGGATGATGTCACGAATCACCCATAGTTCCGCTTTCGTTTTACCCAGTACAAGGCCGTCATCGCAATAGCGGTAGTAATGACGGACACCGTACTTGTCTTTCAAATAATGGTCTAAAAATATAGACAGGAGCAGGTTGCCCGCCCCTTGAGAACTTCGCAGCCCGAAGCTGATACCATCCGGAAGCATGGTGACGAATCCGCCAAGTATCGTCAACAGTTTTTCGTCCTTGAATACCCTGCGAAAACACCACATGACGAAGTCTTGGCGCACATTGTCATAGAACCGTCTGATATCGAACTTGTAGGCATACAGCGTACCTTCCTGATCGCTTTGTATGTCCGTGCGTATGCACTTCATCAAATCGTGTGTACCACGCCTCTTGATACTCGCCCCGGTTGTCCGGATGTACCGTCTCTGTAGATGATGGTCCACAACGTTCATCACGGCAAACACCGCGATACGGTCTTTCATGGAGAGTATCTGGAGCCTGCGTTTCTTGCCGTATTCCTCGATGTCCCTCTCATAATACCCACCAAGTTGGAAAGAGCCGTCGGCCAACGAGGCTGTAAGTTCCGCAATGACCTCTTCCCTATGCTCAAGCAGATAGCGGCCTTGCCTCGACCTTTTGCGTTTGGTTCCACGCAGGACGGTATCGAATGCCTCAGCCATGTTGTGGTATTCGATAATCTCCTCCATGATATGTCCTTCTCTGCGCATAGGATTCTGTTTTTGTTTTATGGAAGGTTAAGGCCTTCCTTCCTCCGGGTCTGACTTCTTCGAACCGTTACCGGCCTACCAAACTCCACCCGACACGTGATTTTTCAGCTTTCCACCCATCAAGATGCTGTTGCTGAGGCTTGCCTCCCTCGGCACCGCATTGGGGACACGTCCCCTGTACTGTACGCCGATTGTTTGATTACCAGACGCGAGCCGACATTCGTATTCGCATTCGAAGCATCGTTATTCGCATTCGCATTCGACACACCGCCATTCGCATGCGCATTGTTGTACCCGCGATAGACCACACGGCCTACTGGGAAACTCCACCTTTTTGGGCTACAAAGGTACTTACTTTTACGCTAAATCTTTGCCGACTGTCATACTAACGACAACAAAGCCGCAGAAAAGTAACCGCCGGCAAGATGTTTCCAACGGTTACTGCATTTCAGAAAATCAAATACTCTCTTTTTCATATACATTTATTTTATAAAATTATTTTCGACCGGCTTACGCCGGTTTTTGAACCGGGAGGAGAAGCGGCACAATAATGTTTTCGTTTTGTCGCTTCGCTCCCGCTTTGACGCTTTGCGCTTACGCGACCTCGACCAACGCTTTATACGCCTCCACGCTTTCCGCCCGGACGATTTTGCCGCGGAAGGCCAGACGCGAGCCGACACTCGTACTCGCACTCGAAGCACCGTTACTCGCACCCGCACTCGACACACCGCCATACGCATGCGCACTGTTGTACCCGCGATAGACCACACGGCCTGCGGAGCCACTATACCAATACTTGTCACAATAGTATGTACTTGACGAACCATTCATGCTACCTACAGGAATTACATCCATGTGCTTGCCATGTGCCACAGCTGTTATCCATTGGTCATTTGTCGTCTTGCCTTTTACCCACCTTATGCTGCCATCCGGCATCCAGATGCGCCATTTGCCAGCGTTGCCACTCGTATTAGGAACATCCACACCGTCCATCATGTCATATTTATGACCGTAAATATCCTCGTAGCCAAGACAGCAGATATTGTTTACCTGAACCACGGTTTCCTGTCCATACTCATCCTTTGACTTGTACCAGGCATACTGATGCACCTGTCCGTCAACCATCGAGTTCGTGATATTTTCCTTGATGGAACGGGCTTCTTCATAACCGATAGTATCGATCATGCCACGGCTTGCCGTGCCACCAGTTGTCCGGTTATTCGTATGCGAGCCTGCGCCGCATTGCTCCTGCATGTCACGACGGCCATACTTGGCATAAGAAAGGTTGGCTATACGTGAGTGCATCAAAGCGTCTATCTGCTGCATACCACGCTGTACCGAGTAATAGTGAAAATCACTCCAGCCCATGTTGGACGCAGTCGTGCCGCCTGTTATGCAAGACCGTAATTTGCTGCCGACTATACTGCTGCCGACCACGGCGCACAGGTGTTCGTCATTAGCCACCCAGTCCGGTTCCATATCCTCTATCTTGTCGCTATTACTCAGCACCACCTTGTCGAATTCAGCCGTATTCAATATGGTGAAATGAAGTTCTGACGCACCGGTCGGAATATCGGCTATCAGATACATCCCGGCCTCAAAACGGCAGTTCAATGGTTCGACCACAACGGACTGAAGGATACAGCCGGAGGTATCCGTGAATATGGCTCCTATCATATTGGTTCCGGGTACAGAAGGAAAACGGACACGGCGGTGGCCGGATACATCCACACGGCATACGGAATAGCTTGAATCCGTACTGTAAGAGACGGACAAGGTTTCCTTCCCGGTCATTATCTTCCGCCCGGACATATATCCGCCGGACACAGACTTGATGTCATCAAGTGTAACAATATCCACCGACGGCCTTACCGGCTCATGGTCACGGTCATTGCTGCAGTAACAGGAATAATGCTTTTCTTTCAGGTAGTCATTGATACCCTTACTCCAAAAGAAAGGCTCAAACATCATCCAGTCGCCTTCCGTGCCGTCCAATTTGGCCGCACTGCCGTCCGCATATCTGTCACCGGCCGTATCATCCAGGGGGTAGTATGTCATCTCGCCATCCTGGTTGTTGACAACCGTGTCAACATTGGCCATATTTACATTGCGGGTCGTCGCCTTTTTCGTAACCTTGGCCAACGAGCGGTGACGTTGTTTGAGGATGGCGGATATATGGCCGTTGGGAACGTATGCATTGCCGTATTTATAGCCGGTCAGGTTGTCAAGGTTGCTCACGTTAGCATCATCTGCCGCATTGTCATCAAACTCTATCATCGTATACTCCGGCTGGATGATGTTCAGTTCCGGATAATGCTTCCTGTATGCGGCGTATGTATCCTCGTCCATATAACGGGTCAGTCGGTATGTACCGACAAAAGCGCAGGTATCGGTATAGTTGCCGCCGGCATCGACACCGCCGGTCTCCATGTACTGTTCAAGCAACGTCCCGTCGCCTTCCATGTCTATGCCGGTAACACGTACATGCTGCACGTTGGCACACTTCGAAATAAGGGTCTGCCAGTCGAGGCCGGGGCAGCCGGAAAACACGAACGTCGATATATTCGTGTAGTTCCCGATGGACAGACCTTCCGAATTTAGCACCGAGAGATATTCCAGTTTCAATGTCGTAAGGGTGTCCGGCAAATAAGCCTCTGCCAATGGCGCGCCATGCGCAAAGTTCACGCTCTCCACCTGCACACCTCTCGCATCCAGGTACTCCAGTTTTGTCTGGTTGCTGAAATCAAGTTCCTTGGATGTGCTGCTGCCGGTCTTTGCCTGTGCCTGGTTGCGCAGATTGATTTTCTGCAGTGACTTGCAGGCGTTCAGCACAAGCCACCATCCGGTGGAGCCTTTACCCTTTGATTCCATATTCAGCTCACGCAACACACCACACTTTCCAAGGTCAAAGCCGTTTTTCAGATGGTCGGCCGCCCCGGTCATGTCAAGCACTTTCATGCGGCTCGCGCCATACAGGCGCAAGGGGTCATTCACCGTGTATGCTCCGGACACGTCCAGAGAGGCGGTCTCGTCCTCCTGTACGATTCCGGTATTGGCTATGTTGGGCGAGTTGTTCGTGCCATAGCCGAAGGCGTACACTTCGTTGGCCGTAATCTTCACCACGTCTGCGGCATCGGACGCAGAGCGGGACATGTACAAATCCACGTTATCACTCGTAAAGTTGCTCGTGCCGTACTTGGCGTCAAGCAACGCGAAACGGTTTCTGATGAAGTACTCGCGGTGCGCGGCGTTAGAGCCTTGCAGGGCGTAAATATAGGGCCATACCTTGCCGTACATTTGCTGCACGGCAGGACGGATGTACTTTATCTCGCCTGACTTGTTAAAAGCACGGTCGCTCCAGTTGCCCGCCTGTTCCATGTTGAACATCTCCAGGACACGCTCGTTGGTCATCACGGCGCGGAGATTCGCCGCACAGCGTCTGAGGTCGTCGCCGAGGTTGGCCAGCACAAGATTCCACAGCCAGCTCTCGCGGCCTTCAAAGGCGTACTTGCTCGCCTCGGCGTCGTAGGTGTCACGGTCCGTGGTGTAGGTGTACACAAGGAAGCAGTCGTTGCGCTTGCCCATCTGCGTGTCGCCGTCATAGTAGGTGATATACCATTTCAGGCCGTCCCACGTTCGCAGCATCATGTTCTTGGCCCTTTGGTCCACGGCAAGGTAATAGTCCGTCCACAGGTAGTAGGTCAGGATGAAGTCCTTGTCGAAGTACTGGTCTATTTCGTCCTTAAACTTTTGGCTCACAAAAGAGGATATGTCGTTTGAACTTGCACCCGCAGGTACGCAGGCTCTTATCCATGCGAACAGGCGTGTCACGGCATTCTGCTGGGCTTCCGTCAGTCCTGCCCATTTGACATCATCAGGGTAGTTCGTTTCCATCCCCTCGTCGAATATGCCGGGTATCTCCGCATCGCTCGCAGACTGGAACAGGCACATTTTCGCGCCGTTGTTCAGCATCTCGAACGTCATGGGCATTGCCGGTGTGAAGCCCTCGACACCGGTCATGCCGAACAGGTCTTCACTTTTCGACTTCTCGTTGTTGAAGTTATACTGTCCGTAATACTCGCTTTCCCCGTCAACGGTCTCCGCACAGAATATGTCTATCGGGAAACCGTCTATCGAGGAACGGACACTTACGGCATTGAGATTCCCGGTCAATTGGAACTGCTCCCTTTGTGGAGGAGTAAGCAGTCCGAGTTCTTTCAGTATGTCGTTAAAGAGTTTTGCACCGCCCGTGTTCATGCTCATGGACGAGTCCGAGTAATCCGACTTCATCGTAAACAGGTTCATCGGGACGGCCCCCGGACGCATGCGGTATTTGTTCTTGCCCAGCGGGTCTGCCACCCCGTTCACGCTGAGCGTAAGGTTCTCGCCGCCCTTGTTGAAGTATATGCGGATGTTCTTGGACGGATACTTGGTCGACGAGGTGCCCTGGATGCGGATGTTGCAGTCCGTCAGCACGAAGTCATACTCCTTGCCGAACGGGGAATAGAAGTATATGTCGGCCTTGAAGTCCGTCTTCTTGTTGTTCTCGGCATACACGTCATCCAGTTTGTTGGGCCGCACGATGCGCAGCACACCCTTGCCTTTGGCACGTATCTTGTCGATGTCCACGCCTCCGGTATCCCCCAAAATGTCGTTCTCTTCGTACAGTTCAATCATACCGCCGGAGGTATCCGCATCCACAATGCGGTTTTCAAGTTCCTCGTCATCGGATATGGCACGGCTGTATATGCGTATGTTGCGCACCTCGACGTCCGCTTCCGAACTGTCGATGACAATGTCCTGCGGCACGTCCTGGGCGAAGTTGAACGAGGAGTCGTAGATGTCGGCCCCTGTCCGGTTGCCGTCCACATAGATGTGCATCAGACGGTTTTCGTCACGTGTGGATATGACAAGGGCTATCTTTATCCACTTGTCGGAGACGTAGTTCGTACCCAGTTTGATTTCACGGGTAACAAGTTCGTCATCCTCATTGGTATAATCCACCGTCTGTCCCGTCTTGAAACTCGCGTTCTCGGCCGTGATTAACAATCCCTTGCCGTTATTGATGCAGCTCACCACGCTTGCCGCACGGTTCATCACGTTGCTGACCTTGATTGTCATCTCTATGGTCAGGCCCGTGGATTTCACATCCGTGGCAAACGGCTTGTAGCCGATGGTGGCCTTTGCGCCGTTGGTAAGCCTCAGGCTCTCCCCCGTCCATCCGTTGCTGCTCCAGTCAAAGCCCTCGAAAGTCGTCTTTATGCCGTTAGATTCCCATTTGGCAGGGTCGCCCTCGGTGTTACTCCGCCCCGCAGCGTCAAACTTGGCAAGCAGGCCGTATGTGGCCTCCGATATGTCAAGGCTGCTCTCCGACACATCAATGCTTACCGTGTATTCTGTCTTCCCGACCTTCAGCATAAGGGTGTTTGTCCCCTGTGAAGCGAACCGGTTGGTATATGTCTGCATGGAGCGTGGGGCATTGATGGTGCTTGCCTGTTTGCCGTTAAGATACACTTCTACCTGTGCCGGCGTCCCGTCCGGGTCGTATGCGATGAAGTTGAAGCTCATCTGCTCGTACTGTGCTGCATGGATTGTCGGCATAAGGTGGTTTGCCGTCTGTATCGTACCCGATGTGTCGGTATACTTTATGCCCACGAAAGGAACATTCAGGCCCGCCTTCAGTATGTCTATATAGATACTGTCACTCTTCAATCCGTTACGTTCCGCAACCAGTTGTACGGTATGCCGTCCTGCACTCAGTGAAGAGCCGGAAATGGAGAATGAGCCGTTCACCGTGCCACTCTTGTTTATGGTCTGTGACACCGGGATGTCTGCCCCGTCCAAATACATGGACACGTCTTTCGTTCCACTGCCCGTAATAGTGAACGGTATCTCTATCGTGTCGGTGTCCTTGTAGCCGCCGTCAGCGATGGTGGAGGCAAGGTTGTAGGCACTCGTAAGAGAGAGCGTTATTACGTTTATGCTCGTATATGCCTGTTTCGTCTGCTTTGTGCCGTCCTCCGTGGTGGCTTCCGCCCTCACGTACACATCGGTCGTACCGACAAGCAGGTAGTCGCTTATGTCGAGCGTGTAGGTCCCTGCACTAATGCCTTTCAGTGTCTGCTGGTACGTGGTGGTCGTACCACGGCTTACGGTAATGGTTATGTCAGCTTTGATACCCGTGGCATCACCTTCCGAGTTCACGTGGCTGTATGAATAGGTGAGTTCTGCCGTGCCGCCCTCCTTGACCTGCGCCTTGTCAAGGGCTGCCGTAAGGATGATGCGGCTCGCCGTGGAACCTCCGCCGCCTCCGCCTGTAAATTCGGCGGACGCGATTATCCCGCCCTGCTTGTTCAGGATGTTCAGCGTGTTCTTGTCTCCGTCAGGTATCACCTCGACGCCACCCACCGCCGCATCACTGATTTCATTCATCTTTTGTGCCACGGCCGCGTTCTGTACGGGATTGGTACTTTCTGCGTCAAGGCTCTCATCAACCTGTATCTGGTCTATCACAAGTGCCACATTACCGTCGGAATCCGGATTTATCGTCTTTCCATTAAGCGTGACTGACTTGATTTTGCCGCCTCCGTATTCTTCCCAGCTTGCAGGTATGAGGAAATTATTGATGTCGTTGGATATGAAGCGGTAGTCCTCCCATTCACCTGCGGACTTCTCGAATGTGAGAATCATGCCGGGTTTGTCCGCATCCTTGATGTCCGCATCGGCAAGTGCCGCAATGGCCGTTTCCTTGGTGTAGTAACCGATCGCGGGTGGCTGCTCGCCGGTGACATTGTAGAATCCGCTGCCGGAACCTCCGCCACTGAACTCTGCAAGTTCTTCCTTGTCTTCGTCCCATATATACGCTGTACCGCCAAGAAGATACAGTTTGTCTTTCAGGAGTTCTGTCCTTTCCTTTGACATATACAGGTCTGCAGTAGACCAATTATTATACAGGCTTGGTATTGTTCCACCGGAAATTAGCCCGGCTACCATCCCTCCACCACTGTAGCCAAAAACTTTCTTGGAACGTACATACAACACCCGGCCGTCTGTTCCTGCTATGCTCTGCAGCTTCATTTCCGCGTCATCCACAATCCCGTCGAAGCGGGCTATGGCTCCACTCAAGGCAAGGTTGCATTTAGTGTTCACCACGCCATACATCATCTCACGGTCGGCATTCTCCTCGTCTATGCGTTTTCCGAGTGCCGTGTCAGCAGATTCACGGCTCTTGGCTTCTTCTGAAATGCTATCCTGAAGTTCCTCACAGGCTGACACACGCTCCGCACGTTCTTTTTCTATATTCTTCTCCAGTATCTTGTCGGCATTGTTACGGCTGGTCTCCTCAATGTCTATGTTCCCCTGGAGGGTTCCTGTCGTATCATTGACATGTTTTGTCAAATCACCTATCTTATTGGACAACGTGTCGTCTGCGTTCTTCCGTGCCTCACTCTCCTCCTCTATCTTTTCTTTCAATTCGTAGATACTGCCCATATTGCCCATCAGACGCCATCCGGGCTTCTGCCAGGCGTAGATATTGCCGTTTTCCGGGGATGTCGCATTGTCTGTGTCGTACACACTCACAAGCTGCCCGTAACGTAAAGCCTTGCCGTTCGTGCCCACGGGATCCGTGTCCGCCTCCATGGCGGCCTTTGTCTTGTACACCTTGCGTATGCCCAGACCATCGGCACTCTGTTCCATATCGGCTATGTAGGCCAACACATCACTCTGCAGCCCGAAAGTATCCTCCGGACTGATGCTGTCCGCCTCTGTCACTGCACGTAGGCGGTTGGCTATTTGTTGAAGTTCGTAAATGGATTTCATATTCTTATCCGATTTCTAACGCATAATATGATTTGTTCACTCTACGTTTGATGCCCAGCAAGGTTTCTAACTGGAAATCAAAAGAGGGTACATCTGACACCTTGTAGTAAGTACCGGTTCCGGGAGCACCTATGACAATCTTTGCCGTGCAACTCTTCACGACCGGTCGTATCTGTCCGTCTTCAAATTCGCGACTTTCCACGGTTTTTTCCTCAAGAAGGTAATATAACGGAGCGGCTCCTATACTAAAGCCGTCATATCCGGCCAAATAAGCGTCTCCTTCATGTAATGTAAATTCGGGTACATCATAGACGCCTTCCGCTGTTATCAATTTGTGAGCCTGCATTGTCTCCAGATTTGCATCACCACACCCATTTATATGACGTGCCGTCGCATATACCGGAAGCCCCACACTGTTTGCATAGTCTTCATCATCCGAAGCAATGGCATCCGAACCGTGACTTAACAAAAATAGGGAACGTACCAATTCCATCATGTTGTCCTGGAGCAGTTTCAAATCTTCAAGGTAAACGGGCTGACCGCCGGAACTGAAAACAAGTTTATTCATAATCGTATAATTCTATGCCGAACGTACGCCCAGCTGGTTTGTATATGTTTAATATGTTCTTTATTTCATTATAATTACGGCCTCCGTATTTATCTTCATCCTTGTCCGTGGAAGTACACAGGAATGTCGGGACATGAACTATCATGTGTACAATAGCGGTTTTCTCCCCATTGATATTCAGGTAACAGGGACGCTGTTCTGATAACAGATACAATGGCTTTGAAAGCTGTACTTCATTCCGAAGATGGAAAAAATTTCCGTCCTTGACCTCTTCTGGAGTCGATATGAATATCTGACTGCCTTTCAAGAAAAAAGCATCATTAAGAGCCTTTTCCAAATACATCACGTTGCATGTTGTATTCAGTTTCACGGATACATTCGTATGAAGTGAGTCGAATTTCCCGTACACGTAACGCAGTGGAATTATCATTATGCGCAAAAGGTTTATCATGAATCCGCTGCGCAATATCGGAGGAAGCAACTGCACGACCAACTTAGTAAAATCAATCTTGTACCACATAGCTCAATGAATTTTCAAGTCCATAAACCACATAGCTGCCACTGGAACCTATATAGTTATTCCCTGACAACGCAGTCCATCCTCCGTTCACCCCATCAGTATAGCATACCTCATGCAACTCCACATCAATGACACCTTCTACAGATTGAATGGTATCTACAAGTTTTGTCTTGTTAAAAGTGCCACCATAGGTGATATTTTTCAAATGCCCCTTGATGGCATCCTCCACAGGTCTGCTTCCATCAGACAACCGCATGCCGCTTTCATTCAATACAAGAGGGTCTATCGCAACAGTTGCCGATATGGAAAGTCTGTCACTATCTTTACTGATGACATTAAGAATCACACCTGCCACCTTGACCCTGTTCATATACTGTTTGAACACCGTTAGAACATCATTTGAAAGAGCCACAGGAGTACCATTCTTATCACCGCTTACAAGAATCTGGACACTTGTGCCCTTGTCACGTACAGCCGCATACTTGACCACCTGCTTGCTTTCGTCCATCTTAGCATACTCGTATTTCTGCGTGGTCTCATTAAAGACCAATCCGTCACCATATTGGAATGCCAACGCCATCTTGTAGTACCACGGTACACTGGCTACCACCGCAGTAGCAATTTTGTTCTCGATGTCAATTTTATGTTGGTCGAATATCATCTCCAGTACATGGTAACAAGCGGCCAGTATGAAGAACAGGATATTCTCAAGGCTCACACTGGAGAAACTTCCACCGAATGTGTCACGCTCGCTCAGCCCGTACTTCTCCCTGATGGTTTCGTCCGCCATGAAAGCATCCGTCATGGTTTTCTTTATTTCCGCTACACTCCTTGCCATACGCTTTTATTTGAATGTTTCCTTAAACTCTTCACCGAATATCCTCAGACGGAAGCCGCTTTGGTCACGGGCGGTTGCCGGTGACACGTCATTGTCCCTACAGTAATTCTGCATCGTCCTGTTCCACACAACGTCAGGCATCATGAGTTCCGTGCCGGCTTGGGGTACTTCCGTCATGCTGATACCGTTTTTATGCGCAATGGCTATCATGGCTTCCCAGGAACCGAATTCCTGCACGGCCACATCGGCCAAAGTCTGTCCGTCTTTGATAATCTGTTTCATCGTGTCACTTTTGAGATGATGAATCCACAGGCAAAAAGGAGTATGAGCAACCCTGGAAACCATAGCCACCGGTATGTGTTTTTGACTGTTTTCTGAGTGCTTTCCCGAATTGTCGTGCTTGAAGTGTCTGTTTCCGCCTGAGACTGTTTCTTTACTTGTTCCGTTGCTGTCTGCCGGTTACTTCCGTTTCTGTTTGCCTTGCTGGTACCCTTTCCCAGATAACGCTCTTTTGTGTATTCACTGTCCTTAAACAGGATACGGCCGCAGGAATCCGTGACTATGCGTTCCCAGAACTTCTCTACAAGGCTGTCCTTTTCAGACGTCTGCAAAGTCTGTTCAGCAGAACTGTCACACTCAAGACGCTCGCCAAGGCACATTTCTGTCTTCGTTTCGGTCATGCTCGTCCGGGCATTCTCCTTATGGATTTCACTCACTTTCTCCTTTGTCTTACAGCCAGGCAGGGAAAGAACGAATCCGGACATCAGCAGAACACACATGATTTTAACAATCCTCTTCATGGTCAAATCTCCTTATATTCAGTTTTGGCATCAAAGCAAGGACAGGCCTTAATCCACTCGCACTTCTCTATCTTTCCGTTCTTGTTCAAGTCCGGACTGAAGTCACGATGCCCCTGTATGACTGCATTGGGATATTTTTTCCGTAATAACTTCAGCAGCGACACCAACGACCTTTTCTGCTCATCGCTCCGTGTGTCCAGGTTGTTTAATCCGCCGGTATAGGCTATGTTTATACATACGCTGTTATAGCCACGGACACCGTTGCTGACCTTGCCCTCGTCAAGCATCTGGTGTATCTTACCGTCAACGGTCACCACATAGTGGTAGCCGGGATTCTTCCATCCGTTCTTCCTGAAGATTGCTTCAAGGTCTCTCACCGTCTGCTTTGGATTTCCTGCCGTGCAGTGGACAGCAATATATTTAATGTTTCTTCCCATCGTCACACATCATTTGAAGGGTATTCTCTACTTCACCCGGTTCTATATTCAGTTTTCTCGCAATCTCACCCACAAGTGCCTTCTTCAGAAGCTGAAGGAACGGCATCCGGGGAAAGCATATCAGCATACTCGCACTGGCACTCCACAGTTCCACCAACACGATACAGGCGCAGATGACACCCGTTGTAAGTCCTCCTCCCACACCCAGTAGCCGATCAATGCCTATGAAACTCAATACGGCACAGCCATACACCGCCAGTTTCGCCAGTGTGTCACGCGCCAGTTCACTCAATGCGAAGTTGCCCTGCTTCAGACTGGAGGCTATGCCCCAAGCCCCGTCCATCACTACCGCCATCACAGCAATGTTCACCATCATGCCGTAGCCGGTCACATAGTCCACCACGACCATAATAAGGCAGAGTATCCATCCCCACACCGTGGAAAGAACCTCGCCAAGTCTTTCAAAGAAATTTCCAATCATATTTTTTTATTTTTAATAAGTTGCTTCTATCTGTATGCCCGTATGGGTAATTTTAACGCTTCCGACACGCTGCCCGTCCATTTCCAGTTGCTCTTTTATTGCCGTCCGCCAGTATATCGGGTCATTATCCAGCAACATGTCACTGATGCCTACACCCACCGCCGGACGTTCTTTCAGTTCCCCTTTATGCAGGGTAAGGATAAGGGCCTGGTTCTGCCGCAAAATATCATCTACGGCCAGTGTCCCGTTCCTGACCACCGGCTCAAGGTATTGCCCGTCAGCTGCTCCCCATGTCAGTTGCATTCCTTTCATACTCCTCAGTGCTTGATGGTTTCATCCTCGTAATCACTTTTATTGAATGAGGGGGCTGCCGCTCCTGGCTTTACGGTCGTAAAAGTTCCACCGGGATGGGACACCGTAACATTATGCGTGTGCTTGTTGAATGTGTCCACAAGTTCGTTTATCTTATCCGTCAGCTGCTCTATATTTATCAGACCGCCCAGTTTGCCACCATTGATGACGATTGTTTCTATATGGTCCACCTGCAGGACCACAAGCTGGGAGAGGTCACCGCTCAAGCTGCCGACCGTTACTGCAGTACCCACTTTCGGAGTTACAAGCATCCAGCCGTCATCATCCAGTTCCGATGCCTTCAAACGTACATCGGGAATGATGATATTGCCTATCTCCACCTCACAAAGCTGCCCGGTTACAGATTTTACGACACCCTGGTAAATGGAGATTTTCTCCCCGCCGACGGCCTGTTTCAGGTACTCCCTTAATTTGCTATGCTCGTTCATGCCTTAACTTAATCTGAATCCTAAATCAATTTTTCGTTTGCCTCCCTCTTTGGAGAACTCTGTGGTCACGCTCGTCACGAAATACGTTCCATCCTTATACGGATAATCCTTGTCCCTTAGCGTTACACTGTCCGCAGGACGGCACATCGGTATCAGCCAGCCCGTAATGCTGCCCTCGTAGCCGTCAAAGGTGCGCCGTTTCACTTCCAGTTCTCCCCTGGCCTTCATGCTCGCCTCGTCGGAAGTCGGGCTTTTTATCTCTATCTTCTCACCGCCGGTACTGCCGGTCTCCACTTCCCTGACCGTCCCGTCCGGGAGCAGGGCTTTGACAACCACCTTTATTTTCTTGTCTGCCGCTCTCCTGTAAGTAAGGCTTTCCTCCTCAACATTGACAGCAAGGTCGTAGAACCGCTCCTCGTCCATCATCTCGCCGGGAGGATGCACATGCAGCGTGTCGCCACACAGATATGTGTCCGCACCGCATTCTTCTTGTATCTTTTTCAATACGTCGTAGCCGGTGGCGTTGTTGATGACAAACTTGTCGTATGTCCAGGAATAGGAACAATCCACCTTCAAATCAAGCCCACACCCTGTGACCACCTTGTTAAGGAGGGTTTCCAGCGTGACCTTTTTCAACACTTCATTGGGTATCTCTTTTCGGAACAGGAACATGTCGTCCTCACAGTGCAGTTTGATATTTCCTCCGTCCGTGCTGATACGCTGCAGCCAACCGCTGAATTCGCCCTCCATACCGCTTTCCTTATATCCGAACATGATGCTCACGGCATCACCGCGCTTCAGTTTGTTTTCCACCTCAAGCGCGTTGTTGTATTGCGCCGCCGGAAGTGTTATGATAGCGGTATCTGAAAGTTGCTCGACGCTCTTGTGTACCTCCACTTTGTCAAGCATACCCAGTTTATAGTTGCCTATCTCTATGTCGTATATCATCGTGTACATGGTCTCACGCATTTAAGTCGTCACGGCTGAGCAACAGCTTGTATATGTCGTCACTGTAGGCCGTAATGGTATAGTTCTGATTGGTCAGTCCTGTCGTGAAAGGAATGTCCCAACTCTCTATGGCAAGTTGGCTTATGCCGAAAATCTCCAATAGAGGACACAGGGCCTTCACGTGTCCCGCCTCGCAGAAGTTTTTTAAGGTCGCCACGTCCTCCTCCGGATATTTGCCCTCACGGGACATAAGAATGCCTTCAATCCTTACCGTATAGTCGTCCTGCGTCCAGCGTTCCTTGATGCTTCCTTTTATACTACCCTTGCTCACATGACGGCGGACGATGATATTCTGGCCGTTAAGGCTTATCATCGGCTCCAGAGGAAACAGCCACTCCTTTGCGCCGGATTCCTCTAATTGGAACCGTAAGGGCATGGTCATGGGGACACCAATCGCGTTGGTACGGACCACTTCCTCAAGTTCCTCATCGCTCATATCCTCCACATTGAAGTCTGAACCGTCCGGGATGGTCTTGCCGCCAAGATAGCCTGTATTGACTCCGTAAAAGTTGTTTTCACGGAACAGCCAGTAAGGGGGAACTTTCGTCAGTCCCATTGCCCGGAGAGCTATGTTCTGGAGTATGAATCTTGTCGTTTTCATCATTCGGTACTGGTTGCTATGGCAAGAGCCCTGTTCATACATTGAAGCACGATGCGTTCAAGTTCCGCCGTGTCAGTCTTGTCAGCCATCGTCACGTATATGTTATCAAAGAACTTGCTTATGTTCATGGTTATGCTGGTACTTCTCGTTCCGCCTGTGGCCAAAGCCTCGGCGGTTTTATTCCCACTGCCTTTCTTGCCGCCTTTACTGCCCTTTCCTCCGGTAGTAGCGGTATTAAAAACTACCTCTCCTGCTGTGCTCCCTTTCGTGCCCGGTGTACTTATCGACGTGGCTTTTGCTGGAGATTTCTTATCTTTGGCACTCTCAACGGAATAGTTCTTGTCATATTCGGTCTTTACACCTTCAGCCAGTTTCCTGGTCTGTTTGAACGCCTTTTCCGCACTGGTGACACCTGTTATGTCTTTTACCCCTTGTACGGCACTGTTCCATGCGCCTTTGAAGTCTCCGCCAAAGAGCTTTGCCAGGGCTTCGCCAATCTTGCCGATGCCGCTCATCAGGGTCTTTATCCTGTCTATGACGTACTCTTTGATGATGTTGCCAAAGCCCTTCAGGGTATCCCACATCGTCAGAATGAAAGCACGGAAACCGGCAAACTTGTTCCAGCAATAGACAACGGCCGCGACAAGGGCGGCAATAGCCGTAATAATCAGTCCTATCGGGTTGGCCGTCAGAGCTACGTTCAGAAGCCACTGGACAGCTTCCCATGCCTTTGTCACCGCCGTAACGACTTTGATTACTCCCACCATTCCGGCAATGGCAATAGCATGAAGGTTGAAGGCTATGGTTCCCACACCCACGACTACAGCAAGAAGACCAAGTTCTTCCCTCCATTTTACAATGAATCCGATGACACCAGCTACGACAGCGAATATCCCTTTAAGGGCGGATGCTATCGGAGGGACAATGGCAAGAAACAGGTCCATGATGTCATTGACTATAGGTTTGATTTGCTCAAACATATCTACGGCCGCCTGTTGGACATTGCCGACAAGTGTCGAGAACTTTCCGCTTACGGTCTGGCTCAGCTTGTCACTCATCCCGGCAAAGGCCCCGCCGGCACTGGTGGCATGGTTGATGGCTGCCGCCACCGCGTCCATGCCTATCTGCCCCTTGCTCATCATGTCCTGAAGTTCGGCATAGGTCTTGCCGGTCATCTTCTGCAGTTCTTTCAACGGGTTGAATCCTGCATTGATAAACTGGAGCAGGTCCTGGCCGCTCATCTTGCCGGCACTGGCCACCTGACCGAGTACAAGGGAAAGGCTACCGAGTTTGTTTTTGTCTCCGCCTGCGATGTCACCCAATTGACGGAGGTAACCATTTACCTTGTCCGTTTCCACACCAAAGTTCAGCATGGTCTTGGCGTTATCCACCAAATCCAGGTTACTGTATGGTGTCTTAGCGGCAAACTCATTGATTTGTTTCAATATGCCGGCCGCCTTTTCCTCACTGCCGACAAGGGTCGTGAACGCGACGGAGGTCTGTTCCGCCTGTGCGCCAAGGGATGTGACCGCCCCGATACCGGCACTGATGAGAACGTATGGGTTTGCAAGGAACTGCATTCCTGGTAAGGACATCAGCGAGTCCTTGAATTTGGAGAAGGAGAAGGCTTCCCGTAAACGAGCCCCTGTCGAAGTCGCCTTACGAGATATTTCGTCAAGCTGCTTCGAGGTCTGCCGGGCAACGCTCAGCACATTTCCCTCGTCTGCCTGTAACTTGATTAGGAACTTAAGTACGCTGTCCATTATTCGCCTTCGCCTCCATTTTGCGGATGTCAATCAGATACCGGATTGTCCATGCCCATTCTTCATCACTCAAAGTGTCAGGGTCAATGTGCATATAATATCTTAAAAGTGTGTTGAGGAATAACACGTCACACTCTTCGGAATCGGGGACATCGGCATCCGCTAAAGCTTTTTTATTACTGACTCCTTAACCTTGATGACTTCTTCCATTTTGGGAATAATCGCAAGGAAGAGGTCGTCTTCCTCCTGTATCTCCGTATCCCCAGCCAGCCAAAGCTGTTTCAACAGGGTCTCGCTCATCTTTATCGGGTCCTTCACTACGCTGACATAGCTCAAATCCTTACGGTTCGGTCTGCGAAGTATGCAGCTTTTGTCTTCCACGCTGAGTTCAAAAATATCGCCATGCTTCCTTTTCCACTCGGCAACCTGTTCTTTTGTGTACTTCATTTTTTACTGTTTGAATGGTTGTTGAACATTGTTCAAATCACATATATGCCTCTACACGCTCTTCTTGTCGATAAACAGGAACGGCAGTGTCTTCTCCTGGTACTTGTCACCTTGTTTCCACTCGGTATTGTCTTCCGTAAACTCGACACCGACCAGAATGTCTGTCGTAACGACATCACCGGCACTGGGATTGCCATAAGCTGCGACGATGTCCATACTCGAATCCAGAATGTCACCCCCACAGGCTTGCTTTAACGCCTCATATTCGCTTTGGAGAAGCGTTATCTCGCCGTCATACGTCTTGTTACCACGCTGGATGCTGTGGGGCTTGTTGCCTTTGGCATGCAGAGCTTCTTTTTCCTGCTTCGCACTGTATTTCACACCACGGAGCCCGGTAACCATGCGGCCGGCCATGACAACCGACACATCAGCCCATTCATATTCTCTTGTATTGACCATATCTGATTTTTTATACTTTTGTCACTAAGAAGCCCAAATTCACGTCAATATACCGCGCATAGCCATGAGGACGCACTTTCAAATTCAGTTCTATCCTGGAAGTAGACACCACGTTCTGCTTCTCGTTGATATATACCTTACAGCCTTCGCCGTCTGTGGCACTCAGTTCACCGTTGGCAGTCATCTTGCGGTTGATGGCGTTCTCCAGCGTCTGCTGCCAGCTCTTGACGACTGCATGTTGCATAGTTCCATCCTCATTCAGTTCAAGTTCGTCAAGGAGTTCCTCAAGCATGGTATCGTATGCAATGCGGTAGGCTTTGTCTATGACACGGCGGTTCGCTATGTGGGCGTAATCGTCCGTAGGGTCACACGCCATTTGGTCATCAGAAAAATAGTAGCCGCTACGGCCGACATGCTTTCTCGGTACGATATACCCTTTCTCGAAGATTGCACTGATAGTGCTGCCACTTTCCTCAATCTTTTTCGTCCCCACGTACATTTCCAATGGGAACAGGCAGCCGTCTTTCACACGACCGATGTTACGTTGTACAGGTATGGACGCAATACGACCGAGAAGAGTTCCCACACAGGCGCCTTTACTGTCACTGACAGTGTCGCTTATGACAACTGCCACACGATTGTACTTCTCTCCTGTCAGGTCCTTCAGTTCTTTGGAAGCATCATAGTTGTGTCCTTCCAATACAAAGAATAGCGGGGCATACAACTCTGATGTCGCCCATTCGGCAAGTTGCTGGGCTTTGGGGAGAGCCGTAAACACATCGGGGTCAAGTCCATCATTGCTGACAGATGTACCGCCAGTGTTAATGCCTGCCACACCTATACCGCGAAGCGCACCGTTCTGGCGCATAATCAGGTCACGGGCAAATCCTTCCGCCACGTTTGTATAATCACAAAGAAAGGTGGCTTTCGCATTTGCGGAAACAGGATAGATTATGAGTTTCGTGCCGCTTTCAGCTTCGTCATAAAACTCCTTAACCTGCTTGTAAAGCGTAGCGTTGTTTGCCTCAGTCACACCGAGTGCCGCCAGATCATCCATGCTTGTAACTGGGTACACCTTGTTCAGCTCAAGTTTTCCGGTTACTGCAGACGCGCCACAGATAAGGGCCATGAGGCCGTCGGGGCTTTCACCGACGGTTCCCAATTGGCCGTTTAGAAACTGGATTTTTACTCTTGGTAATTGCATAAAGGTCTTGTTTTAATGATTAAGCCGTAACTGCCGCCTCTACGATAGTGGCAACACCTTTCTTGTCGTAACGGCGACGAGTACCACCAACGCGCATCAGGAACGAATAGATGTCGCCGTAGTAGACTGGATCGTCCTTGCCGCCAAACATCTTGACTTCTCCCATGGCACGGCTCACGCATTGGGATTGCCATGCCAAGCCTGCGGCCAGTTCGCTGGCCACGCCTGCCTCATTCCATTTCAGCAGTTTCTTGGCAGCGGTCATGCGGAGCACCCGTGAGCGCTTCATGATGTTAAAGCCATACAGATTGCCGACAATACCCTTCTGCGCATCGGCCGATGCCAGAAATGAACTCAGTTCCTTCTCTGTCAAATCTGCCAGAAGGTCTGCATGCATACAGGCATCCAAAAGAATGTAACGGTCTTCTGACGGCACATCGTCCGTATCAAACCTCGTCATCAGGGAAAGGACGGCGGCCTTTGTCATCTTCTTACGGTTTCCGGTGGCCTTGTCAGATGTGTGCGCCGCACGGTTCTCTCCGGATGTCTCGACGATAAGGTCTTCATTGACCCAACGGTAGAGAAGGTTCTGATGGGCGGCGTTCCGAAGTTGCATACGGTCGTTCCAGAGAATGCTCGTACGCTTGTCGTATGACAATTCCACCATGTCAATGTTGGGGATGTAAATCGGATTCGTGGTCAGTTCGTCCATGCTGTACTCCAAATCATGGTCTGTACGTTGCTTTACCTTTGCCGGTTTCTCTGTGCGGTTAATCTCTACACCGGACGGTTCTCCCGCATTAGGTATATGCACGGTTTTGTTTTCCACGAAAATGGAGTCATCCTTACTCTTTGTCACGAAACTGTTGTCCGGGAAAAAGTTCTCAACGATGGTGTTCACCCATATTTGCTTGTTTAATGCCATTTTACTCTAAAATTTAATGGTTACTGTTTATTCTTTGTAGTCTATTCCGAACTTATCCTTAAACTTGGAACAGAAAAGGGAGAAGTCCTTGTCTTTTAGCTCTGCAAGGAGATTTTCCTTGTCAAGCTGGTCCCAAGTCTTGTTTTCAAAGCCTCCCTTCCCGTCTTCATGGTTGATGAAGTCCACAGCACGTCTGGCCGGACTGGCGGGCTTCATGCTGTTGATAAGTTCTTCTGCGGCCTTACGGTCGCTGTTCATCAGCTTCTCCATCAACGGGAGCTGCTCTTTTGTAATCTTGCCCTCGGACACAGCCTTGTTCAAAAAGACCTCCACCTCTTTTTTCTGCAAGTTTTCAATTTGTGCCTTGTAGGCATCATTGGTCTGCTGGAGAGCGTTCACTTTGGTAGCCGTGTTCTCCAGTGCCTTGATGTGTGCCACAATGGCACTTGCGTCTTCCTTGTCACTGAATGACGGAATCGCCTTGATGTCATCTATTAAAGCCATCTCATTCTGATTTTGTGGCCCGCTGACGAGCCGGTTATTAAAATAGTTGTATATCTCATCCGTTGTCGTGGGCTGCTTCTCTGTGGTTTCCATGTCATAGATACCATCGCAAAGTTTCATGTCCACAGCCTCCTTCGCGTCTATCCAGTGGTCTTTCTCGTCAAAGTACTTGGCCTGCACCTCCTTGGCCTTCATGCCGCAACGTCCAGCTATCATGTTGGAAAGGTCTTTCTGGAGCTGTTCCATTTGGTCGGCCGTCTGACGCAAGACTGAGGCATTACCCCAGGTTCCGCCGCTCACACTGTGGAGCATCAGCTTGGCGTAAGGGCTCATGTATAGTGGTTTACCACACAGGGCGATGATTGCGGCGATACTGGCTGCCACACCATCTATATATATGGTAATGTCACTCTTCGACTGTCTGAGCGCGTTGTATATGGCCATGCCGCTGAACACGTCACCGCCACGGCTGTTGATACGCACATCTATCTTCTTATATTGCGACTGCAGGGCTAAGAGCTCGCTGACTATGCGCCCGCTCTCCACCTTGTAGCCATCACCTATGTCGCCGTACAAAAGCAACGCGGCACTCCCGTCACCTGGGATAACATTGAAAAAACTTGATGTCATTTCGCACGATTTTTGATGCAAAATTCCCATGTTTTCCCGACATATCAAAACCACGTTTTTATCGTAGCGTCAGCGGGTTGCAATGATAGTCGCGCAGGATGCCATCATAAAATCATTGTTTCATTTTCTACCTGATTATTCGGAACTTTGCAGCACGATTATTGAATTATTATGGGCAAACAGAGCATCGACAAGAAAGACATCGCAAAGTCGCTTTTCCTCAACGGCAACTATACGCAGGAGGAGATTGCCGACAAGGTGGGTACCACACGGCAGACCGTTTCCAGATGGATTAAGGACGGGGCATGGGATGAACTGAAAGCGTCCATCACCATCACGCCGGCACAGATACTCTCCGGACTGAACCGGCAGATTATAGAGATAAACAACAATATCAACAGTCGCGAGGAAGGCAAACGTTTCGCGACCGTCGCGGAGGCGGACACGCTCGCGAAACTGGCTTCCGCCATCAAGAAGATTGAGACGGACGTCGGTATTGCCGACATCGTGGATGTGGGCATACGCTTCACCAACTGGCTGCGTCCTCTTGACTTGGAAAAGGCCAAGGAGTTCAACAACCTGCTTGACGCGTTCATTAAAGACCAGATGAGATGACACTTGAAGACAAGAAAGCCCTCCAGAGATGGAGCGAGCATCACAAGGCATTGGCCGCCGATGTCCCCGTAGAGGACTGGATGTCAAAACGGGACATTGAGAAGAAGCGTACGGAACTGGAGAAAGACCCTATCGCATGGATAAAATACTTTTTCCCGAAATACGCGAAGTATGAGTTCGCACCATTCCATATCAAGGCGATACGCCGTGTCATAGAGCATGACGAATGGTATGAGGTCCTGTCATGGAGCCGCGAGTTGGCGAAGTCCACCGTGGCCATGTTCATTCTGATGTACCTTGCCCTTACCAAGCGTAAGAAGTTTATAGTCCTGGCATCGGCAACCGAGGCATCTGCCATCCGGCTGCTTACTCCGTATAAGCTGAACTTCGAGAGCAATCCGAGATTGCGCCAGTTCTACGGTAACCAGGTCACACTCGGAGCATGGACAGATAAGGATTTCACGACCCGATGCGGCGCGAAGTTCGTAGCGTTGGGTGCCGGTTCCGCACCACGTGGAGCGAGAAACGAAGAAGTGCGCCCGGATGTCATCTACCTTGATGACTATGACACCGACGAGGACTGCCGCAATCCGGAAACGCTGAAAAAGAAGTGGGACTGGTTCGAAGGCGCACTCTACCCTACCCGCTCCATATCGGAGCCTACACTGGTGCTGTGGTGCGGAAATATCATCGCCAAGGACTGCTGCATCAAACGTGCTGGGGAAAGGGCAAGACATTGGGATATAGTCAACATACGGGACAAAAATGGATGCAGCACATGGCCGCAGAAGAACACGGAAGAGCAGATTGACACAGTGCTTTCCAACATTTCCGCAAAGAACGCACAGGCGGAGTATTTCAACAATCCGGTTTCGGAAGGAAACATCTTCAAGAACCTCCCGTTCGGCAAAGTGCCGCCGCTGCGTAAGTTCAAGTTTCTCATAGCCTACGGGGACCCCGCATATTCAGACTCAAAGAAAAAGGCAAGCAGCACAAAAGGTCTATGGCTGGTCGGTAAGTACAAAGGTGTCTATTACATCATCAAGGGCTTCCTCGCGCGTGAGTTGAACGCCGTATTTATCAGTTGGTATTTCGACCTGATGGATTATGTAGGCAGCAAGACGAATGTCTATTTCTACATGGAGAACAACAAGCTTCAGGACCCGTTCTTCAACCAGGTGTTCAAACCGCTGCTCCGGGACGAATGCAAGAAACGCAAGCGCGAGCTTTATATCAAGGGGGACGAGCGCAAAAAGACTGATAAGGCAACGCGAATCGAAGCGCATCTGGAACCGATTGACCGTAATGGCGCGTGGGTGTTCAATGAGGAGGAACGGGACAATCCACACATGCAGGAACTCATCAACCAGTTCAAGCTGTTCGAGATGCACCTGCCATACAACGCCGACGGCCCGGACTGTATTGAGGGTGGTGCCACCATCATAGACGAGAAGACGGCAGAACTTGAACCGACTTTCACCATATCATACGACGAGATTAACGAAGATAACATATACAGGATGTAACCATGACAAACTTTATAAACATAGAGGACTATGATGCCACTATACACAGGGAGATTCTTGACTCTCTTCTGCGGAAAGAATCTGCGTCATACGACCCACAGATTATTGAGATATGCGAGGATAGGGCCGTTGCGGAAATGCGCTCATACATGAACAAGACGTATGACTGCAACACGATTTTCTCGGCAACCGGGGATGACCGCCATGCGCTCATCCTCATGTTCGCCATCGACATCACCGTCTACCACATATTCTGCCAGCACAACCCGTACAAGATTGCAAAAATACGGCAGGACAGATATGACCGGGCGGTGGAATGGCTCAAGGGTGTCATGAAGGGGGATATTACAATAGATGGTGCGCCATTGCTGCCGGAAGAGGATTTAAGCGATAATTCACCGTGGCAGATACAGGCAGACGATGTAAGGCCGACATTAAGATAAACATTGTTCCTATGAAAAAAGACAAGAATAAAAAGAGTAAAAATTCCCGGCAGATTGTTCAGGGAGGAATGCGTGTTCCTAATGGTCAGAGGTTGCCGGATGTGGTGCTGCAGATGCCGGAGATATTCCTCTTCGACATGAAAGCATACATGAGTTCGGTCACGCTGGCAAAAAGCATTGACTATTCCAACCGGACACGGCTGTTCGACATGTACGAGTCTGCCACGCTCGACCTCCACCTGTCAGGAGTGCTCGACAAGAGGCTGCGCGGCGTTACACGGCTGCCTATCGAGTTCCAGCGTAACGGGGAACCTGACGACACCATCAATGCACAGTTACGCTCGCCGTGGTTCAAGCAGCTTCGCAAAGACCTTATCATGTCGGAATTCTGGGGCTTCACGCTGGTACAGTTTTATTTGGACGAGGACAACAACATAAGGTACGACCTCATCGACCGCAAGCATTATGACCCAGTACGGAAGACTTTGCTCAAGTTCCAGAACGACCAGGACGGAATACCCATAGACGACTTCGAGAACTGCCTGTTCGTGGGTACGGAACGTGGACTGGGCATTTTCGCCGAGCTGATGCCTGCCGTGCTTTACAAACGCGGGGACATGGCGGACTGGGCGCAGTTCTGCAACATTTTCGGAATGCCCATCCGCGAATATACATACGACGCTGGGGACGAGACGGCGCGAAAACGGCTCATTCAAGAGGCAAGACGGCAGGGTACGAACGCAGTGTATATCCATCCAAAAGACAGTGAGCTCACGCTGATAGAAGCCGGGAACAAGACCGGGTCGTCTGACCTGTACAAGACTTTCGCGGACTACTGGGACAGCAAAATATCTATCCGTGTGCTTGGCAATACGCTCACCACGGATGCGAAAGAAACCGGCACACAGGCTCTTGGAGAGGTCCACAAGAAGGAGGAGGACGACATGAATGTGGATGACCGCGACTTTCTCCTGGACATCCTCAACTACAATATGCGCCCCATCTTCGCGAATCTCGGATATAATGTCGAGGGCGGGGAGTTCGTATATGCCAAGAAAGACAAAATCATTCCATCGCAACAGATTGACATCGTACAGAAACTGCAGGGAATGGGGCTGCCGATGGATGATGACTGGCTCTATGAGACGTTCGGAGTGGAGAAGCCAAAGGACTACGACAAGCAGAAAGCGGATGCCCTGGCACAGAAGGAAGCCATACGCCGGAGCATGAATGACAAGGAGGACAAGCCGGAAAAAGAGAATTTGAACGGTGATAAAAAAGCGTTCAAAAACAGTTTGAGAAGTTTTTTCGGAATAGCCCCGGTTACCGGGGCGGACACAGACTTCTGATAGATACGCTCTATTACGGAGACCATCACTGCAACTGTGGCCACCATATCCAAAACAATGCTTCTGTCCGGTTCGATGCGGACGTGCTCAGTGCTTTCATGCACAAGGTATACAACGGCTTTGACACTTCAAAAGAGGTGGATGCGACCTTATGGCATGAGGTGCAGCGCGTCATCAATGAGGGTACGGTGGAGGGTCTTGCACAAGCCAAGACACCTCCCTCGCATGACACGATGTTCTACCGGGAACTCCGGCACTCAAATGAGGTCTTCTCCGCTTTCAAGGTCCATACTATGGGCGTGGAGATGGCCGCCAAGCTCCTTGACGGGGACGGTAACCTGAAGCCGTTTGACAAGTGGCTGCATGACGTGTCCGGCATAACTTCCCATCAGGTGGGCTCATGGCTGCGCACGGAATATGATATGGCGGTCATACGCGCCCATGCGGCCGCAGACTGGAGGGAGTTCGAGCGCAACAAGGACATACTGCCCAACCTCAGATGGATGCCCACGACATCACCGGAACCGGAAAGTTCACACCGCCGGTACTGGCAGATGAAACTCACGCTGCCCATTGACGACCCGTTCTGGAACGAACATCATCCTGGGGACCGCTGGAACTGCAAATGCTCGCTTGAGGCAACGGATGAGCCGGTGAACTGCCCCGATGATTTGGAACCGGCAGCACCGCATCGCGGACTGGAGAATAATCCGGGAAAGGACGGGCATACGTTCTCAGACAGGCATCCCTATTTCCCGGACAAGTGCAGCCAATGTTTCGCCTACAGGAAAAGCGGATTCAGAAACAGACTGAAAGCGTGGTTTACAAACAGACAGAAAGACTGCTACAACTGTCCCTTCATTGACGGATGCCTGTATGGTACTGAAAAAGGAGAAATAAAGGATATAAAGAAAGCGGCAAGGCAGACGCTCCAGGGTTCTTCCCTCTCACACCCCAACTTTAACGGAAAGATTGCGGTCTCAAGACGAAGCATAGACGAGTGGACAAATCAGCCACATATACATTATGCAGAAAAAAACAGGATGCTTCTATATATCGATGACGTTCTTAAACAGTCAAAGTACTTGGGACCTGGAGACGATAAAACAGATGGGAATGTTACTATCCATCTCTTTGAGACATCAATACGGGGCGATAAAACTTGGATTATTGTGAAAGAATACACAGACGGGAATACTATCCTCTACAGCATTTCAGACAGTGCCAATATCTTGAAATCGCTGAGAAAATGAAAAAGCCCCAAGTCACGGCTGGAACTACAATCCAGCATAGACAAGGAACTTCTCCGCCACAAAGATAACAATTTATTCTCAATAACAAGCATAAACGGACAAAATACTACTGTCATGGAGGCAAAAGACATAGAAAAATTGGTCAGAAAGGCAAAGGACGACATTGTAAAGGAGGTAAACGACCGACTTCCGAGAAAGGTCGGGGTGGTGACTGTAAACCACTTCAAACAGAATTTCCGGGACGGAGGATGGCTTGACAACGGACTGCACCCATGGAAACGCACCAGACGTCAGGACGGCAACTCACCGGATTCCAAATACGGGCCGCTCACATCCAGGCGCGACCACCTCATGCGCTCCATACAGGCGACAACCGGTCCAGGAACGGTTACAGTAGAGAATCCTGTACCGTATGCTGCCATACACAATGACGGTGGGGAGATTACCACACACCCGACAATCACCGAACGTATGCGTAAATACGCATGGCACATGGTCTACTCGCTTGCCGGTGTCAAAGGAAAAGGCAAACTGCCGAAAGAGTTGCCAACGGAGGCTGACAAGTGGAAAGGTCTTGCCCTGACAAAGAAAAAGAACATCACCGTCCACGCCAAAATACCGCAACGCAGGTTCATGGGAGATTCCGCCGAACTGCGTACCAAGGTGAACAGGATTATAAACGATTCAATTCAAAGAATAAAAGATGGAATTATTGCTTTATCATCTCATTGACCATATCAAGAAGGAAATGCCGGAACTGTCGTTGGTTGATGAGGATTACGGACAGTTGGAGGCTATTGACAAGGTGGACATGGACACGTATCCTGTCACGTTCCCTTGTGTTCTCATCGATAATCCGGAAACGGACTGGGAGAACCTCGCGGGCAAAAGCCAGAAAGGAAAGGCGAAAATCGGTGTCCGTCTCGTCATAGACTGTTATGATGACACACACTATGGTTCCGGGACTATGGAGGCCATACTGGAACGGTCGGAAATGGTGGACAGGCTGCACCGTTCAATGCAATGCTTCCGGCCGATAGAAGACGGAGAACTCATCAGGGAAAAATCAAAGTTCTACACATGGAGTCATGGCATCAAGGTCTACGAGATGCTGTACTCGGTTTCCGTCAAGGACATTGTTCAGGAAACAATAAAAGCTGCTGCCCCGAAGAAGATTGTGATTTCGGTAGGGAAACCTTTGAAGTGACCTTGAAGCCGGTGAACATGGGACGTTCTATGTGTTTGCCGTCTACGGTGGCACCGCTCTGTATCATACGGCGGATTATCTGCATCACACGGCTCTCGGACACAAAGAACTCTTCCTCGCTCAGTTTCTTGATGGTATCATCAAAACGCAAGCGACGAATTTCCGTCCAGTAATAGTAACGCTCAAACATTTTAAGGTCCCTGGAAGATATTAGTTCTTTGTTCCTACCGCGTGACATACTGCAAAGGTATCTGTTTTTCTGCGTATTACTACAAAAAAATGAGACATCCCGTTACAGATGCCTCATTTTCTGTTTACACTTTGAACAAAAGCACGTTATAACATAAAGTTCAGACACTTTCCTCCTGCTTTGGCTCTACGTAGAATGTTTCGTCCTGCGCCACCACTATACCGCATTTTGCCATTTTTTCGTTCATGCCATCCACATCGCGGTCAGCAAGCAGCCTGTCTTTTGCCACTTCCTCAGTCTTGCGGATAAAGTCCGGCAGGAACTCTTTGACAAGGTTCAGCGCACTTGCCCATGTGAAGCCTTTTAACGTCTTCAATTTCGGTGTCCCGGTACGGAAGCCTATTGTACCGTGGGCCATATCGAGGCTCTTTTTCTTTGCGAAAAGTTCCGTCTGGTTCTCTGTGGCGTATGCCTGCAATGTGTCAAAAGCACACTCGCGGTCACATGCCAGACTCGCCAGTTTATCCTGGTACTTCTCACGGATTTTCGCGCATTGCAGGTCAATGTCCGCATTTATCTTGTTAATACTTGCGTCAGACTTTGCATAGCTGGCAAATGCCTGTTCCGCCTCTTCACGGGTCACTCCGGTAATCACTGTTTTCTTTTGTCTCTTTGTTGCCATAATTGTAAAATTAAAAGGTTATTAATGTTTATCTTTCTGTTTTCTCAGTATCATACGAAGTTTTAACGACAAACGGTCGAGGTCGTCAATATCCAGCTCACGGAACTCAACACCTGCTATTTTAGGACTTCGACAGTATTTGTTTATCGCTGTCCAATCGGTTGTGTCCACGCCTATTCGTTGCATAAGGTTCAGACACACGCTGCGGTGCCGACGAAGCTCATCGCGGACGGTACGGAGCAATTCGGGGGTGAACCCTTCAAGTTTGTCGCACATCTCGTCATATTCCTTTTTTGTCATCTCACGGAGAGAAGTAGTACGTCCGCCGGAGAACTGGCTCACTACTTCTTCCTTGAACACCTCGCCAAGCTCCTTGGTAGCAAATGAATAACTCTTTTTCAATATGCCATAAAACCGGGCAAAATTGGTTACCTCCTGTGCCATGTCATTCTTCTGTATCATCGTCTGTATAAAATCTAATCCCCATATTCTCTGCTTTCACCTCCATACTGAGTGAACGCCGGGTCTTGCTTGTTATAGTAGCCTCATTGGAACCACGAGGTATATCATAGCCGTATTTCCGGAGATTATTGCGAAGGCTCACTTTTTCTTTCGGACATCTCACCACACGGAGGCTTGTCTTCTGTTCTAATCCGAACATCACGCGACGGCGTTCCTTCCTGAATGTTTCCTTGCGACTCTCGCCTATACGGCGGTGCATGTCGTCAAATGCCTCTGCACTCATGCGGTCTTTAGGACTTTCTCCGGCTTTGAAACGGTATGCCTTGCCATAAAGGAGAAGGTTCTTAGTCCCGGCATTGCCACCCATTGCACGATTGGCTCTTGCACCGCACTCCGAGGCATTGCGCTGCATGGCTACCACAAACTCCTTGGTCTTCCATAATCCCAACTCACGGGCTATCCGTGTAACTGAGCGGGGTGAAGTGCTGAGCGTATCCGCCAGTTCCTGATTCTTGGTATGGCTAAAGTTAGTTTTGAACCATGCCAACTGTTCCTGTGTTAAATCATGCGCTCTCATACCTTTTCATTTATGGGTTTCCAATCTACTGTTATCTCTGGCCTCACCTTACCTGTGCCGCCACAAATAGGACACGGAACTTTTATGCTTTCACGGCTGTCATCCAGTCCCCAAAACCATCCGTTCCCACAACAATAATTGCATTGCTGCACAAGTCCGATAATACGCTCATGTCTGGTCTTTATGGTCGGGCTACTCAAATCAAGTATTTGTCTTGTCTTACTCATCTTTGTCGTAGTTCTTATACATTATTTCCAAACCTATTGCTTTCGCAAAACGGAACTCTACTTCAGCACCGGGACTTTCAATCCAATCCGGGAGCATACAGATAGCGTCGCACTTGGCAAGCTCCTGCAAATCGAGTAACATTATTTCCCGATAGAAGTCTGTGCCATTCAACTTGGCAAGGGCATCAGCCGTTGCTCCAAGACTACTGTTAGTCGGGTTGAATGTTTCATATCCTTTTGATAGAAGTTGCCTTTCCGCTTTTTCAAACTTTATAAAGGTGGCTTCACTGGGAAATTCTTTCCCAATCTTACCTGCTATATATACTTTCTTTCTCATATTATATGTTTTATAATTTGTCTTGATGATTCGTATTACCCAATCCCCAATACTTCTCCGCCCCTTCCGGCCAAATAGTGTATTCTCCCGTCTCACCGATAAACCGTCCCTTGCTAAACGCTTTGAAGCCCTCCACCCATATCTTCAGCGTGGCGTCATACATCACGCTCTCGGCCGCGCTGCCGCGTGGGGAACGTCCCTTGGCATGACTGACGAATATCAGCAGTTTGTCCCTGTTCTGCTCCTTCATTCGGATATAGTCACGGTAACTCATTTGCGTGTATTGGAAGGAGTCTATGATAGCTATGTTCCAACTCTTGCGGCGGCTCAGACGCTCCTGCAGTTCATCCATTGGTTCGGCATCCAACAGATTGAAACGCCGACCGACATCACTCATGCCATGACGCAACAGGCTCTGGTGCATCGTCATGCTGTCGCCCTCCTCCAGGCTGTCATAAACCACACGGTCATACTTGCATAGTTCCTTGCAGAGCTGCATCACGAAGCTACTCTTACCGTTGCCGGAGTTGCCCCACACAAACCATACGCCGGTACGTTCCGGCTGGCCGAATGCGTCCGCCCAGGCTCCGGAAAAAGGAAACGTGTGCCGCTTTCTGTTCAACACCTCATTCACTGTCAATGCCCTTCCCATTGTTACTTCCCGTTCATTCTCTTTACCCTGTGTATGCTCTTTTTTACACGGCGCAAGTCAAAGTCGCAGGCTTCGGCATCCTTTATCACCGTGTCGATGTCCTTGCGGTCACACAGGCCGTTGGCCGTACAAATGGCATACACGTCATTAGGTGTGGTGTCCTCCAGTTCGAAGTATTTGCGGCCGATACGACTGTAAAACTCCTTGTAACCTGCCTTTTCCCAGCGCAGGCCGTTCCTGATACGCTTCTTGATGTAGTCCGTACTCATGAACACCACGCCGCACTTGTCCTCCAGCTTGTTGTAAAGGCTGATGAAGTAGTGGAACACGCTTTCGGTCAGTTTGTCCGCCTCATCAAACACAAGCAGCGGGGCATCCATCTGTATAAGGTTGTCAAGGATGGCCTTCCACAGTTCACGGACGGTATAGCCCTCGCCACGGATGCCCACCAGACGGGCTATCTCACGTACGAACTCGCCCTTGTATATGTCCTCTGAGCATTGGAGGTAGAACACTTCCCGGTGTTCAGAAGCGTACATCTTGGCGGTGGTGGTCTTGCCGCAGCCGGCTTCCCCGACCACCCATGTCACGTTCTTATACTTTTGGGCATCATCCAAGGCGTAGGTGATTTCCTGATATGCGCCTGTTTCCACTATCTGCCACCCGGCGTCATCACCACCCACGGTGCCAACTTGGTCGGCTATCCTGCGCCACATGTCCTCGCTGATATTCTCCCACTTGCCGTTCAGAATATTGCTCACCGTTCCGGCACTGGTGCTTTTCAGACTGCCCACGGCCTTGTTCTGGCTTGGGTATTTGTCCACATACGCCTTCAGACGGGCGCATATCTGCTCTTTGTCTTTTGTTGTCAGTTCCATTTCTTTATAGTTTATTGTCCATTACTTTCTTTTCCACGCGCCTCGGCAGGAATACCACGGTACTGTCGTTTTCCGTGTCCATCCAGTCCATCTGGCTTACTTTCTTTGTCACACGGCCAAGGCTCAACTCTTCCGGCTCACGGCTGTATTTGCGCGTACGGCGGTCTATCTGGCGTTGCACGTCCGACCGTGTGCCTTTCAGCTTTGGTGTGGTAAGGCCGTTCTGCTCCGGTGCCACCCCCTCGGCGTATTCTATCTCCTTGGCTGCCACCTGCCGTTCTATGCGGTTCTGTTCCGTGGCGGCCTGCTGTGCCCGTATAAACGCGGCCTCGCCCTCCGTCTGCTCCTGTATGGCACGATGTATAACAATGTAGGGTTCCGCTGTCCGCTCGAAACGGAGGCCGCCGGCCTTGTCTTTCCAGTACAGGCGGATGCTCGTAAAGTCGTAGGGGTCGTATTTCACCACGAAACGCTGGTAGGTGTGCTTCCGTCGCCACTCTATATCGGGAACACCGGGGCTACTCATCACCTCATATACGCGCTTCTGCCCTTTCACGGTTATCTCTATGCCGCTGCTCGTGAAGGTACTCATCCTGCTGCAGGTCACCCAGAACATATCTATCATGTCATACACCGTCACTTTCGGAGTGTCCGGGTTTACGCTGTTCTCATACATCATTATACGGGATTCCCCTGTGGCGGGATGCGCCATCTCGTTCCATTCGGTACGGGCTTTCAGATAGGCGGCCTTCAACTCGTCCAGCGTATATAGCTTGTCCTTGTTGGCCTCGATGAATTCCATGTTCGGACGACTGCCGGCTTTCGTGGCCGTTATATTCTGGCCTGTGAAACGCCAGTCCTTATGCAGCACCTGTTGCTGGAAGCGTCCGAACACGCTCTCTATAGTCTTCGAGGCACCGTTATACGGAGCCGTGGTCCTGTGTATGTGGCATATTTTGTCCAGCATACCGCTTGAATTGGCCCTCTTGTGGCCACCCTGGTTGTCGTGTACAATCTCGTATGGCTTGTGGCCGCTCACCTGTATGGCCATACGGTAGGCCATATACTGCGCCTCGTAGTCTTCCGTGTCGCTGATGCAGAAACCGAGGAACACCTCCGTAGCCGCGTCTATCACTTCATACACGCCCGTAGTGCGCACATTGCCGTCTTCGTCACGGTAGTACAGGTTCAGTTTCGTACCGTCACCGTACCACAGGGCGTCACGCATCGTGGGAAGTTGGGTCTTGTGCCGGCGGTCGAACTTCTGGTGTGCGCTCATCTCGCCGTAAACGGCATCATGCCACAATGGCTCTATGGCGGCACTGTTAAGCCAGGCTTTCATTCCGGCCACGCTTTTCAGGGGCTTCCATCCCCTACCCTCCGCCTCACTGTTGAAGGTGTCGAATATCTGGCGGTCCGTCAGCACCGGCACACGGCTGCGCTTCAGGGCTATCAGACGGCGGCCGGCATCCTCGGTTATCTTTAGGGTGTTCTTGTTGCCCACCTTGCCGCTGATGACGGACATATACCCGTCTTTCTTATAGCGGTTCATTTTGTCCTTCAGTCGTGCAAGGTTTTTCGGCAGCGTGTGGCCGGTCACCTCACGCAGTTTCTCGCTTTGTGCGAACACTATGTCCCAAAGGTCGCTGCGGCGGCCGTTGTCGAGGGCGTTGCTTGTCGAGGTCAGTTCGTTCATGCGGTTCCACAACATGCCAAGCACGCTCGCGTTCACTGTATACTCTTCCTTTAACTTGTCGGTGAGCGTCGTTTGAACACCGTTCAAATCATATTCAAACGCCTCGTAAAACTCACGGGCTTTCTCATCCATACATACGGTGTCTTTCAGTTCCTGGGCTTTCAGCACGTCTTCAGGCTTGCCGTATTTTGCCTCAAACTTCATCTTGTATTTCACAGGGAGGGAGGAGTAGACATAAAGAGCATAGTTGCCTTCACCTTTGCCCTGGCGCGCACACTGGATATTGCCACGCTGGACATTCTTCATGAGGGTCTGAGGTGTGATAACCGGATTATCACCTCCCGTCAGTTCCTCAAAGGTTACACACAGTATTCTCTTGTAAAACTCCATATCCTTTTCCCTGTTTATGACAGCCTCAACAGTCTCTTTATACCTTCGTATATTGGCATCATCAAAAAGGCGTATGCCACACCCGCAATCTTTTCAACTACGGACATATCATCAAGACTCCATGCGAAGCTCAGTGCGAACCACATATACACCAGACCAAGCACCACGGCTACCAGCATTTTTACGGCTTCCTTAAAAATCTTTTTCATAATCCGCACCTCCCTACTCTCCTACTTCAACACCGCCGAACTGTTCTTTGGCAATATAACGTATCCTCCGGGCAAGCAGGCTGTTCTTCTTGAAGTTTACTGACTTGCTCACCATCTCAGGAGTGCAGTTCATAACTTTGGCTATCTTTGCGACATTGCCACGGTCCAAAACAATTTTCTTTTTCATACCACTCTGGTTTATAGTTTATGTGGGCGGTTGCGGACTCGAACCGCAGACCATACAGCCGGATTGGTTACCGCCGTTTGTTCTACCAACTGAACTAACCGCCCTGCCCGTCTTTCCGGGCTGTCAGTTATCCGGCAATCTTTCTGCCTTGTATATCGTCCTCCAAAATTTCTTTGAGGTATGCCTTGTCCTCATTCCAAAGAGGAAGATCCATACGCAACTTCATAAGCGTCACCTCACGCTGACCGATGAGTTTTACGGCCTCACTGTAGAAGTCCGTGTCCTCGTAAGCACAGGCTTTACCGATAAGGAATTCGGCAAGTTCCATATTCCTATTGGTTATCGCCTTCTTCAAGTACCCGAGTTCGACATCTTTCGCACCGACATACCGTCCAATCTCCTTCAAGCACTTGCGCAACTCTATATGGTCATTGGCACCATCGTATGCACACATTCTGCGCATCTCCTCGCAGAACTCGTCCTTGGTCATATTACCGGCAGCCATATAAAGATTTTCCACCAAGTAGTACTCTTCAACTGCTATCAGTCGCCGTGTCCGTTCTTCAAATTCTTTCTGTGTCATATCATTCTTTTTTAATGTTTATTCTTTATTCTCGCCAAATGTTTGTACCTTTGAACGCTGTTCATAATTAGAACACGCTGCAAAGATAAGGATAAAATTTTAACCTGCAAAGAATAATGGATAAAACTTTAACCATAAAAGAGCGTATTATGGCTTTTTTGGATAGAAGCAACATAAAAAAGATTGATTTCTACAGTACCACAGGTATTGAAGCCAGCAATTTTAAGGGTAAAAATAAGACATCTCAACCAGGAAGCGATATGTTGGTTAAGATTTTAACCCTATATCCTCAGTTATCAGCGGAATGGCTTTTAACTGGTAGAGGTTCTATGATTAAAGATAGCAACATCCCCATTGCCCAACAAGCGACCAACAGCCATGATGGTATCCCACTCATTCCATTTAGTGCTATGGCTGGTGCACTGACTGGCGAGAATTCTGTTCTTGAATACGAGTGTGAACGATATATCGTGCCGGCGTTTAATGGAGCGGACTTTCTTATATCCGTAAAAGGTAATAGCATGACACCTACATATATCTCTGGCGATATTGTCGCTTGCCAACGTGTACCAATGGCAAGTCTTTTCTTTCAATGGAATAAGCCCTATGTCTTAGACACAGCTCAAGGGGCACTCATTAAACGCATCAAACCAGGGCATGACAAGCAGCACATTCTAATCGTATCTGACAATGAGCAATACGACCCATTTGAATTACCATACTCGGAAATATATGCTGTAGCCCTTGTTATTGGCATCATTCGTTTGGAATAAAACGAAATGTATGTTCAAAATTCATGTAATTTCTCGTAAACGCCTGTATTTAGGCACTTTCGTATAAAATCAGCCCCTCGAAAACGGTGTTTTTAGTGTATTTTGCCCCTCGAAAACCACTAAAAACACCGTTTTTCAGCCTTTTTATACCCATCCGCCCTATTTATCCACTTATTTTTATGTTAAAAGTGTCCACCTAAATGTCCACCTAATCAACACATTTCGTTTTTATAGCACATTATTTGTCCACCTAAATGTCCACCTTAGTGTCCACCTAACCGCATTTTAGACAGAAAAAAGGGGTGCTCATGCCATCACACAAACATCCCAACCCTATTTATAACTGAAATACCGTCTGAAAGGCCTTCATTTGCCCTCTGTGCGCCTCGTTCCACGTATAAGCGTAGATTGCTTTATTATAGCGCATTTCGTGGCCACAGAGCCGTTTCCAGACAATCCTGCATGTAACAAATACCCTTTTGTTGCCCCAACGTCCTGAGCCGTCAAAACGGTATATATAGCCGAGATACTCGCAAAATAATAGTCTTTACGCTCATAACGCCCCCTATTCAACAGATGCACATGTATAACCTTTGCCATAACTTATATATTTTTGGTGCAAATATACCAAATAATAACTATATGGAATAAAATAGAGAATATAAAATCAAAATACGCTAAAACAAAAGGCCCACAAGCTACCACATGAAACCAATTACAACGAAAAAGGCGACCATTCAGCCGCCATGTAACATTTTCCTGGTAAAACACCGTTCAAACGTTCTTTGAATGTAACATCAATGTAAAGCGAATGTTACGTTTCGTTTTTGACACCCCTCCCCTACTCTATCGCACCAAACACCCGTAACTCGTTTATTTATAACGCATTTCAATACAAAGCCAACATTTTCCACTTTACACATTTCGTTTTATCCCCCGTAGGTAATCCGCGTGGCGCAGGTCAGATGCGAGAGCAGGAAAGGCGAACCGATGC
>ERZ777011.908-NODE-908-length-38995-cov-18.072496_pt1 | contig 38995 bp, 33 predicted proteins | sample MGYA00374964_ERZ777011 | MGnify/ENA primary metagenome ERZ777011 (study PRJEB29310, sample SAMD00008975) | mouse gut metagenome | study: EMG produced TPA metagenomics assembly of the Metagenome analysis of fecal microbiota from mouse which was promoted...
GGAAAGGAAACGAAAGTAGGTCAGAAAACTTTCGTTTCCCAACCTACTCGATTGTTCATACCGTTGTTCGCGCAGACCGGGAGAGGATTTGGTTTGTACTTCTATACATTTTTTTGGTTTACACTTTGGAAGTCGGCCAATATTAGCTAATTTTGCCGCATAATGCCCTTGCTGTCCGCGGTAGGGGAGACAAACCGTGAAATCACAAACAATTCATACATCAATAAAACTTCATCATCTTATGTGGTTAACAAGCTCATCTATAGGGCGTAAGTTCGTGATGGCCATTACCGGCATCTGCCTCGTCCTATTCGTTACGTTTCACTGCCTGATGAATTCGGTTGCCTTGCTCTGGCCTGCGGCGTACAACGTCATTTGCCAGTTCCTGGGTGCCAACTGGTACGCTCTGGTGGCTTCGGCCGGTCTGGCGTTCCTGTTCATCATGCATATAATCTATGCCCTGTGGCTCACTATCCAGAACCGCCGTGCACGTGGCGCCGACCGCTATGCGGTGAGCAGCCGTCCTCCCCAGGTGGAATGGTCTTCCAAGAACATGCTCGTCCTCGGCATCGTGGTGCTGGCATTTCTCGCCATCCATCTTATCCAGTTCTGGGCAAAGATGCAGCTTGCCGAACTCACCACACACGAACTTTCCGCTTTCCCCATGGTTGAAGGTGTGCCTGCCGCTCCCCACTTCGGCACTCTCTATCTCCAGATTGCTTTCTCGCAGTGGTGGACACTTGTTGTGTACCTTATCGGCTTCGGTGCCCTTTGGCTGCACATGAATCACGGTTTCTGGAGCATGTTCCACACCATCGGCTGGAACAGCAACATCTGGATTGAACGCCTCAAGAAAATCGCCTGCTGGTGGACTTCGATTGTAATCGCGCTGTTCGCCGCCCAGGCCATCCTGTTCACTGTTCAGGCCCACAACAAATTCTTTGTCAATGATCCCGCGCTCCAGGAGCAGTACGTCGAATCCATCGCCGAAGCCGCAACTCCTGTAATCGAGGAATTCATCGCCGACTACAACCAGGCCGGACAGCTCTCGCAGATGATGCGCAGCGATGCTCCTATCCGCCAGTTCATGAGCGAGAAGGGCGAATACTACAAAGCCAAGTTCGCACCCTTCGCTGCCATCAGCGCCACTGCCGCCGCCCAGTCCAACCAGGTGTTGGGCACTGCCGGCCAGATCATCAACATGATCAACGAATACAGCCAGCCTCAGGAGCCCGCTCTCGAGCAGGAAGAGACCGAGGTGGAAGCTCTTGAAGTCACCGAACCCCAATCCGAAACCAACATCTAATCCCACTCAGAGATATGGCACAGAAACTGAACCTTGAGGGCATGACCGATTCCAGCGGTATCATGCAGGACTTCGCCGATGTCGAATCGTCCAACCTCCCGGAATATCAGATAGACTCCAAAATTCCCGAAGGTCCTATCGCTGAGAAATGGACCAACTATAAAGCCCACCAGCACCTGGTGAATCCCGCCAACAAGCGCAACCTCGACATCATTGTCGTGGGCACAGGTCTTGCCGGCGCATCGGCAGCCTCCACACTTGGCGAAATGGGCTTCAATGTCTACAACTTCTGCATTCAGGACAGCCCCCGCCGTGCGCACTCCATTGCCGCCCAGGGTGGTATAAACGCAGCCAAGAACTATCAGAACGACGGAGACTCCGTTTACCGTCTGTTCTACGATACCGTGAAAGGCGGCGACTTCCGCTCCCGCGAAGCCAACGTTTACCGTCTGGCCGAGGTGAGCAACAACATCATCGACCAGTGCGTGCAGCAGGGTGTTCCTTTCGCCCGCGAATACGGCGGCCTGCTCGCCAACCGTTCTTTTGGCGGCGCACAGGTGAGCCGTACTTTCTACGCTAAAGGCCAGACCGGCCAGCAGCTGCTGCTGGGCGCCTACTCGTCGCTCAACCGCCAGATACAGAAGGGCACAGTGCGTTCCTTCAACCGCCGCGAGATGCTCGACATCGTTATTGTCGACGGTCGCGCACGCGGTGTGATTATGCGCAACCTCGTCACCGGAGAGCTCGAACGCTATGCCGCGCATGCTGTGGTTCTCGCCACCGGTGGCTATGGCCGTGCGTTCTTCCTGAGCACCAATGCTATGGGTTGCAACGGTTCCGCAGCTGTGCAGGCCTTCAAGAAAGGCGCATATCTGGCCAACCTCGCGTTCACCCAGATTCACCCCACCTGCATCCCCGTGCATGGCGAAGACCAGAGCAAGCTCACCCTTATGAGTGAATCGCTCCGTAACGACGGCCGCATCTGGGTTCCCAAGAAAAAAGAGGATGCCGAAGCGATCCGCGCCGGCAAGAAGAAACCCACCGACATTCCCGACGAAGACCGCGACTTCTATCTCGAACGCCGCTACCCGGCATTCGGTAACCTCTGCCCCCGCGATATCGCCAGCCGTGCCGCCAAAGAGCGCTGCGACGCCGGATACGGTGTGGGCACCGGCAATGCCGTCTACCTCGATTTCAAATACGCCATCGAGCGCCTGGGTGAAGACGTTGTCCGCGACCGCTACGGCAACCTCTTCGACATGTACCAGATGATATCCGACGACAATCCCTACCATACCCCCATGATGATTTTCCCCGCAAGCCATTACACCATGGGCGGCATCTGGGTGGACTATGAACTGCAGACCTCTATCAAGGGCCTCTTCGCAATCGGCGAATGCAACTTCTCCGACCACGGCGCCAACCGCCTGGGTGCATCGGCACTGATGCAGGGTCTTGCCGACGGATACTTCGTGCTCCCGTACACCATGCAGAACTACCTCAGCGACCAGATCAAGGTGGGGCGCGACACCTTCGACATCAAGCATCCCGAGTTCGATGCCGCCGAAAAGGGCGTGCGCGAGCGTATCGACCGCCTGATGAAGATTGGCGGCACAAAGAGTCCCGACGAAATCCACAAGCGCCTCGGACACGTTATGTGGAACCTCGTGGGCATGGGCCGCACACTCCAGGGTCTGGTGAAAGCCCTTGAGGAAATCGAGGAAGTTCGCAAGGAATTCTACTCCGACCTGCGTGTCGTTGGCCGTGCCGACGATCTCAATACCGAGCTCGAGAAGGCTCTCCGCCTGGAGGACTTCCTGGTAATCGCCCGTATGATGGCTATCGATGCCCTCAACCGCAACGAAAGCTGTGGCGCTCATTTCCGCGAAGAATACCAGACTGCCGACGGCGAGGCTGCCCGTCGCGACGACAAATACATGTATGTCAGCTGCTGGAAATACACCGGCGACACCGAGAAGCCCATACTCATCAAGGAGCCCCTCAAATATGAGGCAATCCAGGTGCAGACCCGTAACTACAAGTCCTGACAATAACACCACGTGGCGGCAGGCCAAGGATTTGCATCCATGGTCTGCCCCTACCAAAGAACTCTAACAAAAATGGAAAAGAATATCAGCGTAAAACTGAAAATTTGGCGTCAACGTGGTCCTAAAGAGAAAGGACAGTTCGTCAACTATTCGCTCGACAACGTTTCCACCGGAAGCTCTTTCCTGGAAATGCTCGACATGCTCAACCAGCAACTGGTCGAAAAGGGCGAAGAACCCGTAGTATTCGACAACGACTGCCGTGAAGGTATCTGCGGCATGTGCTCTCTGTACATCAACGGTCATCCCCACGGCCCCGTGCAGGGCATTACCACTTGCCAGCTTCACATGCGCAAATTCAACGATGGCGACCTGATCACCATCGAGCCCTGGCGCTCGGCTGCGTTCCCCGTAATCCGCGACCTCACAGTCGACCGCAACGCCTTCGACAAAATCCAGCAGGCCGGCGGTTATGTTTCGTTCAACTGCGGTGGCGCCCAGGATGCCAATGGCCTGCCCATCAGCAAGGAAGTGGCCGATATGGCCATGGATTCCGCCACATGCATCGGTTGCGGCGCCTGCGTGGCTGCCTGCAAGAACGGTTCTGCCATGCTCTTCGTGTCGGCCAAGGTGAGCCAGTTCGCACTCCTGCCCCAGGGTCAGGTTGAGCGTCGCCGCCGCGCCCGCGCTATGGTGCGCAAAATGGACGAGCTCGGTTTCGGCAACTGCACCAACACCGGTGCATGCGCCGCCGAATGCCCCAAGAACATTCCTCTGAGCAACATCGCCCGCCTGAACCGCGAGTTCATCGTGGCCAAGTGCTCGGAATAATACGGTCTCTGCCAGCCCGGATGGCGGTGCTTGCCACTGCAATCCGAACCGGAAAATAAACCAAGCCATAGCTGGAGCCTGCTGCCGGAGCGCAGCAGGCTCCAGCTTCTTTTCGTGCTCCCGAGTGAACATAAGCGCCCGGCAAACGTTCTATCTTCATAAAGAATAAATATCACCTCCGAAATGAAAGAAATCGCATTATTGGGAACCAACGGCCATGTTATGGGTAATGTCCTTGGCGCGCTCCTCGCCCGCGGGCTTGGCGTGAATGCCATGGTTGACTTCCCCGAAAAGGTGATGCTCGCCGACAGCCGTCTCACTGTAACGCACTTCAACCCCGCCGACCGCGGGAAAACCGAAGCCTCGCTGCAGGGTTATACAGAGGCTGTGCTCACATATAACGACGACCTCGAAGACAAATACACCAACGAATTGACCCTTAAATACTTCGTCGATACGGTTCTCGCCGCGCGCCGGGCCGGTGTGGAACGTGTGATTGTGGTGGGGGCGCAGGAGTCCGAGGCATACTTCCTGTCCGGATTGCGCCGCCTCGACAACATCGACTGGGTATTCATCAGTACCGAAGGCGACTACGCCGGGCGTACAGCCCGCGAAATAGAGGAACCAACTTTCCACAAGGAGCCATACTCCGAACGTTAGCTCATTCTCTATCTCTCCCTCGGGCGGGGATTTCTGCCACCGGCTGGAATCCCCGCCTTTTCCATATCCATCCGATTAGGTGAAATTTACATAAAAATCGTCGGCGGGGCATGCCGCTATCGCAATTTTTGCTACCTTTGCAGTTGATACAGAAAAACAACACGCCTCCAATGAGAGTGAAAATCCACCATGAAGGTACGAATATCCTTTGGGCGCTGCTGGCTATCCTGCTGGTAGTCAATGCTCCGCTGTGGATATGGGTGCGCCCGTTGGGGTGGGCGATTGCGACTACGGCCATCTCGGCGGTGTTCTACCTGCTGGTGGTGAATTTCTTCCGTTCGCCGCGCCGGATGTTCAAAGGCGACAGCCACAATGCCGTTGTGGCCTCTGCCGACGGCACCGTCGTTGCCCTTGAAGAAACCTACGAAAACGAATATCTCCACTGCCGCTGTATTCAGCTGTCGGTGTTCATGAGCGTATTGAACGTGCACGCCAACTGGTTTCCGGTCGATGGCGAAGTGGTACACACCGCCTATCATCCCGGGCGTTTCATGGCTGCATATCTTCCCAAAAGCAGCACAGAGAACGAGCGCAGCACCGTTGTGATCCGCACTCCCGAAGGCCAGCAGGTGCTCATGCGCCAGATTGCCGGCGCCATGGCCCGCCGTATAGTCACCTACGCACGTCCTGGCGACGAGGCAAGCGTCGAAGACCACATGGGATTCATCAAATTCGGCTCCCGTGTGGATCTCTATCTGCCTTTGGGTACCGATATCTACGTCAAAATCGGCGACAAAACCACCGGTGGCATCACTCAAGTTGGCATGTTGCGCCCAAAAGCCGAAACCGAAAATGCTTAGACGCACAACCTCCCAGCTCCCGAATTCGGTCACATGTCTGAATCTTATTTCAGGCTGTATCGCCATATTCATGTCGTTCCACCTCAACGACCGAATCGGACCGCTCACCGGCGGTTCCTGGGTCATGATAGCTATGGGTGTCGCTGCCGTGTTCGACTTCCTCGACGGTGCAACGGCCCGTCTGCTCCACAAGTTCTCGCCTCTTGGCAAGGATCTGGATTCCCTTTCCGATCTTGTAAGCTTCGGTGTAGCCCCCGCAATGCTGGTGTCCAATATCATGACCAGCTACGGAAATCCGCTCACCGTGGCCTGGATACCTCTTATGATTGCCGTTTGCGGCGCGATACGCCTGGCGACATTCAACACCGACACCGAACAGGCCGTAAACTTCCGCGGACTCCCCATTCCCGCCAACGCCGTGTTCTGGATCGGCGTCTATGGCTGGATACGCACCTATGGTTATCCCGGATGGGGCGTTATGGCCGTGCTCATAGTGCTGGTATCGCTTGCCATGGTAGGACGTTTCAAGATGTTCTCTCTAAAATTCAAGAATTTCGACATAGGCGAGAACTTCAGCCGCTACGCCCTTATTGTCGCGGCAATACTTTTTGTGGTTTTCAACGGACTCTCGGGACTGATGTGGACAATCCTGTTCTACTTCTTCCTGTCAATGCTCAAGCGCAAGCATCTGTGACCTGGCATGGCAGCGGCTTCTACGAAACCTCCATATGTTTGAAATACTCCTCTTAATCCTCTTAGCATTCATAGTCTACCCACTGGCGATGGCCGGCTACAAAGTGTGGCGGCTGCACAGGCGTATGCGCCAGTTCATGCAGGATCCCTTCGGGCAGCAACAGCAGCAGAAGCGCCAGTCGTCCAACCCGTTTTCCGATTTCTTCGGCAGCCGCAAAACAAAGCAGCGCCGGAACCGCCGCAAGAAGATACCCCGCGGAGTGGGTGAGTATGTGGAATTCACCGAAGTGGCCGGCGCTGTCGGCGACGACACCTCTGCCAACGGTTCAAAGTCAGTGAAATTCAAAAAAGAAGAACAGATACAGGATATCGAATGGGAAGACATCTGACAACCGGATATTCACAGTTATTTGATTTTCTCGACAACCTTGCAGTCAATAACGACCGCCAGTGGTTTGCCGAAAACCGCCAGCTCTACGACTGCCTGCGAAAGCAGTGGCTTGCCGACCTGCAGACTCTGATAGGACATATGGCGCAAAGCGAGCCGGCTCTCCGGCACACCGATGCGGCCTCCTGCGCCTACCGCATATACCGCGATATCCGTTTCAGCCACGACAAATCGCCGTTCAAGACCTATTTTTCGGCCTTGATTTCGCCTCATGGCCGCCATACCGACCGTGCGTGCTGGTATCTCCACATGGGTGCCGATGAATGTGGCATCTACGGCGGCCTGTGGAATCCACCTGGTCCGATGTTGCGCAAAGTGCGCCAGGCTGTGGTGGACAATGTGGATGAATTCCGACAGATTATCGCAACCCCGCCGTTGCCGGAGCTGTATCCAGAGTGGTACGGAGCACAACTCAAGACCGTACCCAAAGGCTTCGACCGCAACCATCCCGATGCCGACCTTCTGCGCCTTAAGGAATATGGCCGTTGCCATTCGCTGTCGCGCGGCTTCTTCGACAATTCCGAATGGCCCGGAGAGCTTGCCGGCATTGCCATGACCCTCAAACCGATGATAGATTTTCTGAATTATTCAATCGACGAATAAAACTCTCTCATAAACCATGTTGACAAACAAACGCAGCAGCATGCTCCACGGCGTACTCCTTATTGCGCTATTTGCCTGTGCGGCATTCTATATCGGCTCGGCCGATATATTCATCGAGCTGTCAATCAGCCCCATGATCATAGGTATCGTGCTGGGTATGATTTATGCTAACAGCCTCCGCAACCATCTTCCCGAAACCTGGGTTCCCGGCATACAGTTCTGTTCCAAGAAAATACTGCGCCTGGGCATCATTCTCTACGGCTTCCGCCTCACTTTCACCGATGTTATCGCTGTGGGTGCGGCAGGCATGCTCATCGACGCCATAGTGGTGGCGGTAACCATCCTCGGCGGTATCGGCATCGGCAAACTGCTCAAGATGGACAGCGAGACGGCGCTGCTTACTTCCGTCGGTAGCGGTATCTGTGGAGCCGCCGCTGTTCTCGGAGCCGAATCCACCATCCAGACCAAGCCCTTCAAAACGGCTGTGGCAGTCGCCACAGTGGTGATATTCGGAACCATCGCCATGTTCATCTATCCTGTGGCATACCGCGCCGGCATCCTCGGCCTCAGCCCCGGCGAGATGGGAATCTTCGCAGGTTCCACACTCCATGAGGTCGCACATGCCGTGGGCGCCGGAAACGCCATGGGCGAGGAGATTGCCTCGACGGCTATAATCGTTAAGATGATTCGCGTGATGCTTCTGGTGCCGGTGCTCCTCATCCTGGCATACTGGGTGGCGCTCAAGCGCAGCAAAAGCGAGAACGCCGGTTCCGGCAAAGCCAAGATAGCTATTCCATGGTTCGCGCTGGGCTTCCTCGCGGTAATCGGATTCAATTCCTTCGACCTGCTGCCCGCCGTAGCTGTGGATACCATAAATTATATCGACACCTTCCTGCTCACCATGGCTATGGCCGCCCTCGGAGCCGAGACAAGCATCGACAAGTTCCGTAAGGCCGGTCCCAAGCCCTTTATTCTGGCAGCTATCCTTTTTGTCTGGCTGATGGTCGGCGGATGGCTGATGGCAAAATTCTTAGCACCCCTATTCCTGTAATATAACAATGGATCAAAGCCCCATTCGCAGCGACTCGCTCGTGATAATCCCCATGTATAACGAGCGGGAGAACGCGGCGGCCATAATCGATGCTGTAATCGGGTTGCCGGTGCGTTTCGATGTACTGGTTATCGATGACAACTCCCCTGATGGCACCGCAGCCATAGTGCAGTCCAAAATGGACGAATACCCCGGACGCGTGCAGCTGATTTCGCGCGCCGGCAAGCTCGGGCTGGGTACGGCCTACATAGCGGGCTTCAAGCATGCCCTCACGCAGCATTATGAGTTCATCTGCGAGATGGATGCCGATTTCAGCCACAATCCACAGGATCTGGTGCGGATGCGTGCCGAGGCTCTCGAGAACGGAGCCGACGTTGTGGTGGGCTCGCGCTATGTCACGGGTGTGAACGTGGTGAACTGGCCTATGGGGCGTGTGCTCATGAGCTATTTCGCCTCCAAGTATGTGCGGCTGGTGACCGGAATCGACGTACACGACACGACAGCCGGATTCGTAGGCTACAGACGCCGTGTGCTCGAGGCTCTGCCTCTCGACGACATCCGTTTCAAGGGCTATGCGTTTCAGATAGAAATGAAATTCACGGCCGCGAAATACGGTTTCCGCATTGTGGAGATACCAATCATCTTTGTAAACCGCATGCTGGGCACCAGCAAGATGAATACAGGTATCTTCGGCGAGGCGATGTTCGGTGTGATACGCCTCAAGTGGGACAGCCTGTTCCGTGAATACCCCGACTATTCCCGGAAATGAGCATGACAGCCGACCTGATAATCCGCAATGCCACTCTGGTCGATGCCGGCGGCCTTGTCGCCGACTCGTGGGTGGCCGTCGACAGCGGTCTTGTCGTGGCCACGGGAACCGGAACTCCCGGATTCCGGGCCACGGAGACTTTCGACGCCGGCGGTGCCATGCTTTTCCCGGGACTCATCGACAGCCACGTACACTTCCGTGAGCCTGGGCTGGAGCAGAAGGCTACCATAGCATCCGAAAGCCGGGCGGCTCTTGCCGGCGGTATCACAAGCTATCTCGAGATGCCTAACACCAAGCCGCCGACGCTGACCGCCGACGCTTTGGCCGACAAATACCTGCGCGCCGCGGCCCGCTCGGCGGCGAACTATGGTTTCTTTCTCGGTGCCACGGCCACCACGGCATCGGAGCTGAGGCTTGTTCCGCGCCACAGGCTGCCGGCTTTGAAACTCTTTATGGGCGCCACCACCGGAGCGGTGTCCACTCCGCCTCCGGCTGCTCTCGAAGAGATTTTCAGGATATGCTCGGCGGAGGATATCGTTGTGATGGTGCATGCCGAGGACGATTCCATCATTGCAGCGGAAGCTGCAAAGGCCATCAGCCGCTTCGGCAGCCGGGAAAACGTGCCGGTGGGTATGCACAGGACAATACGTTCGCGCGAAGCCTGCGTGACCGCCACATCGCGTGCCGTAGAGCTCGCCACACGGCACAACACACGCCTGCACATTGCCCATGTGAGCACCGCGGAGGAAGTGGAGCGCTTTCTCAGAGCCGGAAGCCCGGAGGCCAAACGTATTACTGCCGAAACCACACCCCTCTACCTCGACCCGCAGTTCGATGATGCAGCGCTTTCGACCGGCCGCCTCAAGGTCAATCCCGCTATAAAGGGCAGCGACGATGCCGAAGCCCTGCGCCACGCGGTGGATGCAGGCTTGATTGATACCATCGCCACCGACCACGCTCCGCATCTGCCCGCCGATAAGGAGGGTGGGGCACTGACCGCCGCATCGGGTGCGCCGTCGGTTCAGTTCGCCCTTCCGGTAATGCTCGGCTATCTGTCTCCGCAGACAATTTGTCGCGCTATGGCATGCAATCCGGCCGGAATCTTTGGCATAAGGCGGCGCGGCCGCATAGCTCCGGGCTACGTAGCCGACTTCACATTGGTGGAGACAGCCGAACCGTACACCATCACAGACAGCCACGTGATATCGCCTTGCGGCTGGACTCCGTTTGCCGGACGCACCGTATCCCACAAGGTGGCATCGGTATGGCTGGCAGGGCGGATGGCCTACGACCGCGGCACCTTCACCGGAGCCGCGCCTCGGGAGCTGGAGTTCGGAAAGCCCTGGCCGGATGTAGTGTGAATTGCCGGAGGCAGGGCGTGAAAGCAAATTCCGGCGTTTTGAAGCGCTCTTAATAAGAATATGCGTACGCGAACGAAAGTATTGTCTGCCATCGTAGCCGCTCTGGTTTGCGGTGTGGCGGCTTATACTGTGTTCTTCCGTGTGACATTACGGAAAGCATACGGTGAACTCCCGCAGGCGGTAATAGCACATGCCGCAGGAGCAATCGACGGCAACCGGCTCACAAACAGCCTGGAGGCCCTGGAACATGCCATAGCCTGCGGTGTCAGGTTCATAGAGCTGGATTTGCGCATGACCTCCGACGACACTCTTGTTGCGGTACACGACTGGGGCGGATTTGCGGACATGACCGGGGTTCCGGCCACCGACAGCACTCCGCCTTCGTATGCCGATTTCAGAAACGCAAGAATCCTGGATCGTTACACTCCGTTGACCTACGAGCTGATAGATTCGGTCTTCGCCGCCAATCCCCACCTGTATCTTGTCACCGACAAATTGACCGACGTGTCGGCAATCGACCGCTTCCTGCCGGCTCTGAAACCGCGCATGCTTGTCGAATGTTTCTCGGCGGAACAATATCGCCGGTGCATTGAATCCGGCATCTACATGCCTTTGCGCAGCTATAACAACCTGGACTGCGGGGGTGTGAACGTTGTCGACGGCAACGGCAGCCGGCGGATGATGTATCTGCGTTTCCTCCCCACCACTTTTGCAGTCTACAGAGCCGGAACCACAACACGAGCCGGAGCCGACTCTGTTTTTGCCGCCGACAGAAGGGTGAGATTCTACTACGTGGACGAGCTTGAATAGCTTACATGAGACAGCCTTATTCCCAGACCTCGCCTTCGACATAGCGCTCACGGATGGTGAACTCCGGCGAAAGGACATCGCGCGAGGAGTCGTAGAGCGGATAGCTTGTGCCGGTGAGTGTCATCAACGAATGTATCACCGAAGCTGTCGAGAACGGACGGTCAAGCACTCCGGCCATGCGCGCGGTCAGCGCGGGATTGGCCTCGCGGAACGCCCTGTTCAGATAAATAACGAAAGGCACCTCGGCTACGGAGCGGTCGCGTCCCATGAAATTGTGGGTGTCGTAGACATTTTCGCCGTGGTCGGAGAAATACACAAGGGCAGCCGGCCGGCTTTTCGCAGCAAGCTCCTGAATCATACAGTGCATAAGGGAGTCGGTGTAGCATATCGAGTTGTCGTAGGCCGCAACTATATCTGCCGATGCGTCGGTGAGCCAGGGCTTGTCGACGGCATTTTCGACGTCCGCGCCGGAAAATCTTGCAAAACCGGCCGGATATCTGTTGCTGAACCGGATATGCGAGCCCATGAGATGCACCGCCATAAATATCGGAGTGTCGCCACCGGCAGACAGCGCGCTATGGAACCAAGGCATCACAGCCTCGTCGTACCGCGCCATTATGAAATCCTCTGAACTGAGTGCGCCTACATATTTTATCACATCGGCGTTCGACGACATGGCAGTCGTGGCGTTGCCATACAGCCCGGACTGTTCCTGGTTTGAAATCCAGAATGTTCTGTAGCCGGCGGCATTGAAAAGGTCGATCAGCAGCGGCACGTCGTACCATTTGCGGTCGGTGTCGCTGTCGTTCAGAAACGACAGTATCTTCTCCATGTTGTCGGCGGTTGTTATGCTGCTGCCAAGAGCGTCCTCGAATACGAAAAGGCTGTCGCGCATGGCGTCGGAAAATGGTGTGGTGGCCAGCGGATAGCCGTAAAGCGACATATGCTTTTTCGAGGCCGACTCGCCGATAACCATCACTATATCCGCCCTGTGGGCCGATTCCACCTTGTCGGCATCGGCAAACGGCACGAGCCTGGCGTTGAAACGTTCTATCTCCGCCATCTCGCGCCGGTTCTGAACAACGGCCTTGGCAAACCGCACGCATGTGCTGAAAGTGTTGCGCCCTTGCGGCAGACCCAAGGCCGCCCATGCGAGAGCGCCAAAGCCGAGCAGCGAACCAAGGGCGGCGGCACAGACAAAAGCTCTTGCCGGGATGTATCTGACGGCAATGAACATTGCGGCAACAGCCGCGGCGCCGGCCAATACTTTTGCCGAAACCGCGGCATGGAGCAGATTGGCAGCCAGGCCGGGGATAAACTCCATTGCCTCGGAGGCGTTGGTCTGCGAAAGCACGTTTAGTAGACGTATCGTTATCCCGATGCCATATAGTCCGTAGGCTACGCTGTTGAATATGCATAACAGGGCATAGAGCGAGAAAAGCAGGTAGAACGCCGCGGTGAGAACCTTCTTGCGCAGGCGCCTCATCCACCACAGCACAGCGGTGATGGCCGTCGCTTTCAGGCATGAAATGCACAGGCATACAGCCCATCCCCGGAGCAGATCGGGCAGGATGAGGCTGCCGGGAATATCCACTGTCCCGAGAACGGAAACCAGAAAAGCCAGCAGCCAGAAACGGCGATATTTCCCCGACAGGTCGGTGCGATTGGTTATAAGTCCTGTGATTTTCATTTTACAAATATAGAAATATTCGCTGTAACCGGTTGTTAGAGTCATTCACTGCATTTTTTTGTTCGCAGATTCCGTTTCTACGGCTTTTTGTTGCCATTGCCGACATGTTGATGCTTTGTGATTTGGCGTTTCGGAATCAATATTCTATCTTTGCGTAAATTCTGCCGGAACAATGAAAGAAATAGATATAGTTACGCCGGTCGTAGCCAAGACCTACGAAGAACTCGACAGCACCGACCGTGCCCTGGTGAAAGCCGCCAAGGCTGCCACAGCAGGTTCCTACTCCCCCTACAGCCACTTCGCGGTGGGTGCCGCGATATTGCTCGACAACGGTGTCACTGTCACGGGTGCCAATCAGGAAAATGCCGCATATCCTTCGGGAACATGCGCCGAGCGCTCCGCATGCTACTATGCCGGTGCAAACTACCCCGAGGCCCGCTTCGAGCGCATTGCCGTGGCGGCGGTAGGCCCCGACGGCAATCCGACGGCCTCGCCGACGGCTCCGTGCGGCGCATGCCGCCAGGCTCTGCTGGAATACGAAAAGCGTGCCGGCCATAATGTGCCGGTGCTTCTGGCTGGAAGTTCCGAGGTGTATATACTGCCCTCGGTGGCTTCATTGTTGCCGATAGCATTCTCCGAATTCTGACCGCGTCGGCCGGTCCCCATTTTTTATGTTGCAATAGCGATGAAAGATTTTATAAAAGAACTCAGCTGGCGCGGAATGGTGCACACCGTAATGCCCGGAACCGCCGAAGAACTTGCCAAAGGCATGGCCACGGCATATCTGGGCATCGACCCCACTGCCGACAGCCTTCATATAGGACATCTTGTCGGTGTGATGATTCTCAAGCATTTCCAGAATGCGGGCCACCGCCCCATAGCACTGGTAGGCGGTGCCACCGGCATGATAGGCGACCCTTCGATGAAAAGTCAGGAGCGCAAACTGCTCGATGAGGAGACTCTCCGCCACAATCAGGAGGCAATCAAGAAGCAGCTGTCGCATTTCCTCGATTTCGATTCCGATGCGCCCAATGCCGCCATCCTGGTGAACAACTACGACTGGATGAAGAACTTCTCCTTCCTGGACTTCACCCGCGATGTGGGAAAACTCATCACTGTGAACTATATGATGGCCAAGGATTCGGTGAAGAAGCGTCTCAGCGGCGAGAACCAGCAGGGCATGAGCTTCACCGAGTTCAGCTACCAGCTGCTCCAGGGCTACGACTACCTGCATCTCTACCGCACCTACGGTTGCCGCCTGCAGCTCGGCGGTTCCGACCAGTGGGGCAATATAACCACCGGAACGGAGCTTATACGCCGCACCGAAGGCGGAGAGGCGTATGCGCTCACATGCCCGCTGATTACCAAGGCCGACGGCTCCAAGTTCGGAAAAACCGAGAGCGGAAATGTGTGGCTCGACCGCCGCTACACTTCGCCTTTCAAGTTCTACCAGTTCTGGCTCAATGTTTCCGACGAGGACGCAGCCCGTTACATCAAGATTTTTACCGAACTTCCCGAAGAGGAGATCCGCGAGCTGGAAGCCCGGCAGCAGGCCGATCCCGGCAAGCGCCCCCTGCAGCGACGTCTGGCCGAGGAAATAACCACTATGGTGCATTCCGCAGCCGACACCGCCGCGGCAATCGAGGCTTCACAGATTCTTTTCAGCAACAAGGCCACCGAAAGCCTGCGCAGACTCGACGAAGCCACACTTCTGGAAGTGTTCGAGGGTGTGCCCACGTTCGAGGTTTCCAGAGCCGACATTGCGCAGGGAATAAAGATTCTCGACCTTGTGGCCGACAAGGCTCCCGTGTTCCCCTCCAAAGGCGAGGCAAGGAAGCTGATACAGCAGGGCGGTTTCTCGATAAACAAAGATAAGTTCACCGACCCGCAGGCCACTGTGGATGCGTCCTTCCTGCTAAACGACAGGTATATACTTGTGCAGAAAGGCAAGAAGCAGTACTTCCTCATAAAAATCGCCGACTGACATGGCCGTCGATACCTCCGGATGGCAGCTGATTGCCACATTCCCCGATACAGTGCAGGCGTCGATAGCCGCTGGCATGCTTGAGGACCATGGCGTCCCTGCCATCGTGGGGCCCGACAGGATGGCTACCATATACATGGCAGGAACAACATGGGCGCAGATTCCGCTCCATGTGCCGGCCGGACATGCGGCCAAAGCACGGCGCCTGCTCGAGCAGCACGGCGATATCTGATACTATTAAAAAAGCATCGTAGATGCTTCCCTTGTGGAAACCCCACCTTTACGCAGCGAAGTGGAGTTAGGCGGGGTTAACGGGCATCCTGTCAAATGAATAGGTCGGAGACCTTGCACAGTCTCGAAAGTGTAAGGTCTCCGACCTATATTCATGCATTTCATCATTTTATCCCCCACCTAACTCCGCTCCGCTGCGTAAAGGTGGGGCTTCTACAAGTTATGAGTCTCCGACTCATTTTGCCAGGTCTTTAATTTTGACACAGTTTTGCTGCGTAATGGCGGGAAATTTAATTATTGCTGTCCGGTAAAAAAAGACAAAATCATATATTCTCTACAAATATAATAAGTTACACCTGTTTTACGAAAAAGGGCTTGTCATTTGAGGCGATGTGAAATTGGTAGCATTAAGCATCAAAAAGCCCTTAAAAGACATCTATACGAGTCTGTTTCATGCTGTATGAGATAAAAATAGTCCATTTCCTATCATGTCAAAGTTTTACCGGACAGCAATAAAATTTAATTGGGCTTATGGGTGCTATGTGAGCATTAATTATTAATTTTGCAGAACTAAACCGATGATGCAAAGTGCCTCAGGCACCTAATAACATTTAATCTCTACCAGGCTCGGCGTTGTCACGCCGCTGCTATATATCACATTTCAACCTCATTCTTCTTTGTTCTCTTAAATTCTATGAGAAAACTTTTACTAAGCATGATTGTCGGGCTGCTCTGTGCAGTTTCCGCATTGGCCGATGTCACAGTGACATTCGCTGACCTCGATCTGCCCGGGGCGCCAACTGAATTCATGGGAGGCACTGATTTCAAATTTGTTGTCGCAAAAAACAAAGGCTCAAATGCTCCGGCCTATAATACAAGCGGTAAGGATCTTCGTCTATATGCCAAAAATACCATCAAAGTAACCGGTGCCGCTGACATCACATCCATGGTGTTCAACATTTCAATTAAGGGTAAAGAACAACTTGCCGAGATTAGTGCCAGTACCGGTAGTGTAACAGTCAACAATCCTTCTGTTGGTGACTGGACTGTTACATGGACAGGTAATGCAGCGGAAGTTACCTTAACAGTAGGTGACAAGTGTGTATATGGCACTGCTGCCAAAACCAAAGCCGGCCAGTTCTGCTTCTCGAGCGTGGATATCAAAGGCGGAGTCTCCGGACCTCTCGACCCCAACGAGATTGAGGCGCCCACTATCTCCAACGACAAAGGTCTTGTAACCATCATCAACAATGCCGAAGGTTCGACGATTTACTACTCTGTCAACAATGAAACATGCGATGCCACATCCACACCCTATATCGTACCGTTTACGGTAGAAAAAGGCGATGTTGTGCGCGCAATTGCCATCGACGGTGAAAAAGCTTCACAAGTTGTGGAGGCAACCATCACATGGCTGAAGACCGAATATGCATCTCTGGCCGAGTTCATCGACGAGAAACCTGCCCATCTGGTAACATTCACATGTCCTTTCACCGCAATATACCAGGATGGCAGGAACCTCTATGTGACCGACGGCACCGACCAGATTCTTGTCTACGGAGCCGTGAACCAGACATATGTGAACGGCGATGTCATCCCCGCAGGTGCACAGGGTTCGTTCATGGATTTTAACGGCACCTATGAAATTGAAAAGCCGGCCAATTTCGGTGTTCCCACAAGCGGCACGCCTGTGGAACCCGAAGTGGTGACCACTGCCGATTTCACCACAGCCATCGGCAACCATTACGTGGTGGTGAAAGAAGCAACCCTTACAGCATCGACAATCACTGATGCCACCGGTGAAGCTCCGGTCCAGGATAAATTCAAAAAAAATTAACCGGCTCTGATGTAGACGTTTACGGCTTTGTGTCTGTTTATGTTTCCAGTTCTGCCACCAAGATTCAGATTGCACCTGTCGAGATTCAGGAATCTATTGGTTCCAACACTCCCGAGCAGGTTGTTTCCACCCCTGCAGTAGTAGAGGATGAAATAGAAATCACAAGGGGAGAAAGTGTGACTTTCACTTCCCGTTATGCCGCCAAACTCAAGATAGAAGTCGATGGCCACGAACCTCTTGTGGTCGAGGGAAGAGAATATGTGTACACTCCCGAGGAGGAAGCTATAGTAACTGTTACTCCTATCGGTGCCGACGGTAAAGAATATGCCGAAATGTCGCTTATGGTCATGATAAGCTTCAAGGCCGCTCCCCTCTGCGGAGAGGTGACATTCGACCCCGCCGACGGCACCGCATTGTTCGCCGGCAGCAAAGTGACTGTTGCCTGCGAGAATGCCGCCAAGATTTTCTACATGGTCGGCGAAGGAGAAGCCGTATCGACCGAGGGCAACACTGCCGAAGTGACAATCAACGAGACATGCACCCTTACAGCCTGGGGCGTGAATGCCGACGGCAAAGAGAGTGAACGCGCCAATGCTTCCTACACCATCAAGGAAGCCGACAAATATGTGTTCATCAACAATGTGTCCGACATAAAGGACGGTGCGCAGTATATACTGCTGGGTGCGACCCTTTCTTCCAAGACATACAAGCTCATGGGCGGCAAAAATGGAGGTTACCGCAATGCCATATCCTATTCCGAAGGTGGCGAGTTGCCCCAGGCAATCACAATTACGGATGCCTCCGATCTTGCCGTAATGACCATAAACGCGGTTGCGGAGAATAAGTATTCCATCATGATTGATGACCAGTATCTTGGTACTGAAAGCAACACTGCAACAAAAGGCCAGGATTTCGCATATGCAGAAAGCGCGACGGAATCACGATTCCAGTTCGAAATCACTTTCGACGGCGACAAGTGCAATATAATCACCGGCACACAGGCCATCCGGTTCAACGGCAGCAACAATCCCAACCGCTTCAAGACCTATCTCGCCACAAACGCGACCATGTCGCCCGTCTACCTCTACCGTCTTGCCGACGGAGAGTATGCTGCGGCACCAGAGGCAATGTATATCCACGGCCACTTCCCAGGCAGCTATTACGATTTCAGCGCTCCCGTGCAGATGACTGCCGAAGAGGGTGGCAAGGTATTCACCGCGACAAACGTATATATTGGCGGCAACGCCGATGCCGAGGGCAATCCGCTGTCGTATGTGTTCTCCGATGCCAAGGCCGAGGGTGATGCCCCGCAGTCGTACGCTCTCCGGACAATCGACTGGAGCGCCATCAACGGCAATGTGTACCACAAAAACGGCGTTACACACACAGCCACCGGCGACCATGCCGAAATCGCTCCCTTCGAGGTAGAAAACGGTGAAGGCAACTATGACTTCACTGCCGACTTCAGCGGCTTCTCGCCCAAGTTCACCGCCGAGAAAAATATTTCCACCGGTGTTGAAGGCATCACCGTCGATACCGCCGAAGCCGAATACTTCACCCTCCAGGGTGTGCGCGTGGCCAATCCCTCCAACGGCATATACATCCGTCGCCAGGGCAACACCACAACCAAGGTATTGGTCAAGTAAGGAATAAATGCATGAACCACGCGGGGCAAAAGTCCCGGGGTGGAACAACAGTAGCGGGGCTGCGTCGTAGGTTTTACGGCGCAGCCTCTTGCGTTTCTGCAAACTGCGCTGCTGTGGAAAACGCGATTGGAACCGGCTTGGGGCATATGTGGGCGCGTTTTTGTGTCGCAATGTTTCGCTATGCTACAAAATTTTAATGAATTGCGGCTGAAAGCTTGCATTTTTAAATAAAACGTATTATCTTTGTCAGACAAGTGCGGCGCAGGCATAGCGCAGCTTGAATCACCTAAAACAACAATCCGGGTCCGGGAGCATCCCGCTTCGGATTCAGAACTTCAAATCTATTCCACGATATGCCACGACAGATTTTCGATTCCCTTGACCAGGCCATCCTCAATGCCTTGTCGACCAATGCAAGAACACCCTATCTTGAAATCGCACGTGAATACGGCGTAAGCGGAGCCGCCGTGCACCAGCGGGTGCAGAGGCTTGTGAGCAACGGCGTAATCACCGGAACCTCATGCAACATATCCTCCGAGGCGCTGGGATACAACACTCTTGCCTATATAGGGCTGAACCTGAGAGCCGATGCCGATTTCGACCAGGTGATGCAATCCTTGTCTGAAATTCCCGAAGTGACCGAATGCCATCTTGTGACCGGTCCCTACGACCTGATGATACGTGTCGAGGCTCACGACAACCACCATCTCTTCGAACTGGTGCAGAAGCGCCTGCGCCCAATGGGTGCCGCACGGACCGAAACCATGATTTCCTTCCGCGAGCATTTCAAGCGTGGCCTGCCCATTACCGGAGAATGACCGTTGTCATGAATCGCCGTAATAATGTTTTGCGGCGCATCTCCGCAGGCTGATGTGTGGCGAAACAGCCGGCGATACGTCTCCCGAATGTAGTTGCATGCCTGTGGCATGCCTCCTGTGCATTGTGTCTGTGTGTGATGTCCTGCGCCATATTGTGCAATTGTACAAATATTCTGGCGGTTAGCCCGGATGTGAAATAATTTGGTTAATTTTGCACTCTCAAAATTCAATTAACCAGTCTTATAATCTCACACAGACCAGCAATGTTGCTCCAATTTCCGAAGTTTGTTCCGGCTACAGCCGGAGCTGTAGCACTTCTTGCCCTCACCGCCGGCTGCACCGATCAGGACTATGATCTGGGAAATCTCGACACAGAGATGCAGATCGCTGTCAATGAACTCACGGTGCCGCTCAATCTTGCACCCGTTAAATTCGAGTCCATGGTGAAACTCGACGATGCGGAGTGTATAAAGGTTGATGCCGACGGCAATTATGTAATGATTCAGGACGGCACTTTTTCCGAAGAAATCATAATCGACAACATCACCGCCAGGCCGACTGCCGAAATCAATCTGCATCAGCAGCAGATGCCACTGGTGGCAGGGCAGGCCGCCGGCATTGTACCCGTCCGGTTCCCGTTCAGCTATGAGAACCAGAGCGATATGCAGAAGTACATAACCCGGCTCGACGGAGGCAAGGTCGATTTCAACATGGAAATCAGCCTGAAACTCAACGACAGCCATGGTGCGGTCCGGGACTACAGCGTGAATAATCTGGCGATAAGTGTTCCAAAAGGATTCAGCGGAGTCTACGCATGCCCCGACGGAACCGCGAGCACTTTCGACCCGCAGAACAGGACAGCCGTATTTTCCGGCACCGCACGCCCCGACGCTTCGGGTACGTGTGTGTTTGTGTTGAACGCCAAAGGCATCGATATCATTGCCATGGACAGTGAAAATGTCGATATCGACTATTCCACGGGCCATATATACTTCAAGGGTGAAATCGCTGTCGCCGGAGGCTCCATAGCAGTCGATGGAGGCGCTTCGCAAGCTGTGCGCCAGGGACAGCTCGATATCTCTCTCGACCTCGGTGCACTTACCGTGAACACCTTGACCGGCAACGTCCGCTACGATCTCACCGACATCGAGCGCCAGCATGTGAACCTGAGCGATATCCCCTCCGAGCTTTCCGATCCCGAGACACGCATCCGCCTTGTGAATCCGCAAATCTATGTGCAGCTCACCAACCCGCTGCATGCCTACGGCTTCTACGGCAATTCCGGTCTCACAATCAGCCAGGTGCGCCAGCCAGGACAGGAATGTTATTCGGCCACCATGGACGGCCGCATCAGACTGTTGCCGACGGCCGGAGCACAGTCTTTCGCGATATGCCCCGACCCCGACGCGCTCACTGTGATGCCCGAGGAATATGCCGGTGCCACAAAAATGACCATGCCCGGCCTTGAGAATATTGTCTACGGCGACGGCCTTCCCGGCAGCCTCGAGCTGGACTTCCTCAGCCCGGTGCTCGAGGAACACCATGTTACCGATTTCGAACTCGACCACAATTACGGCACTGTGGAGGGCAGCTACCGCTTCCTTGCTCCTCTCGCTTTCCAGGAAGGCTCCCGGGTGATCTACACCGGCACAGAGTCCGATTGGGATCTGGGCGAGGACGATGAACTCGAGATATCCGCACTCAACATCGATGCCGCGCTTGCAAGCTCGCTTCCTACTGCCCTCACTCTCTCGGCCAAGCCTCTCGACCGCAACGGCGATATCATCGAAGGCACCGAAGTGCGCGTGGAACCCGAAGTGATCGGTGCCGGCTATGATGGAGATGTGAAGATTTATCTCACAGGTACAATCCGCAATCTGGGAGGCATGCAGTACACCGTGCGCCTTGAGGGCAGCTCCGACCACACCCCACTGCGCCCCGACCAGGAGCTGAGCCTGCAGAGCATCCGCGCCACACTGACCGGCAAATACATCATCAAGGATAACGATTCTGATAAATAAACCAAAACCATTACACAGATATGAAAATCAAATTCTTAGGCATTGCGTGTGTGGCTTTGGCCACTATAGCCGCCGGCGAGGCCCGCGCCCAGAGCAGGTCGGGATACTTCCTGGACAGCTATTCCTACAACTACCAGCTCAACCCTGCCATGAGCGTGGACCGCAAGGCGGACTTCTCGTTCCCCGGGCTGGGCAACCTGAATGTGGGCGTGAACGGCAATGTGGGACTCAAAAACTTCATCTACAACAGAAACGGCAAGACCGTAACCTTCCTGCATCCCGATGTGAGCGCTGCCGAGGCAATGGACAACATCAAGACCAACAACCGCTTAGGCGCTTCTGTGCGCGAAGGCATAATGAGCGTCGGATTCCGTGCCTTAGGTGGCTACAACCACGTGAGCCTCAACACAGTGGCAAATGTGCAGGCGCGTGTGCCACGCGATCTGTTCTCTTTCGTGAAGGAAGGCGTTTCCAACCGGGTGTACAATATCGGCAATGTCGACGCCCGGGCTGACGCATATGCCGAACTCGCGTTCCAGCACTCCCACAGCCTCGATAAGCTTGTGGAGGGTCTCACCGTGGGTGCTGCGGTTAAGCTGCTCGTCGGAGTAGGCGGTGCCGACATAAACCTTCGCCACGCCGAAGCCAACCTCGGCTACGACCAGTGGACTGCCAGCACGGAAGGTGTGGCATATCTCAGTGTAAAGAATGCGAGCTGGAAAACGAAGGTGGGCGACGATGGAGCCACGCTGGTCGACGGAGTCAATCTCGATAATTTCTCCGCTCCCTCCGGATATGGAGTGGCATTCGACCTTGGCGCCACATACAAGTTCGGCAGCGATTTCACCTTCGGCCTGGCATTCACCGATATAGGCTTCATAAGCTGGAGCAACACCATCACCGCGTCGACCAACGGCACGCACACTTTCAACAGCAACAACCATGTGCTGGACCCCGACGACTTCGATTCGTCCTGGGATAAGATGCGCGACGACCTCGAGGAACTTTACCGCCTGCAGGCCCACGATGGCACAAGCTCGCGCTGCCGCGCCCTGGAAGCCACAATGAATGCGAGCGTGGAATACCAGCTGCCGGTCTACCGCCAGGTGAGCTTCGGCCTGCTCAACTCCACACGCATCGCCAGCCGTTTCGCCTGGACCGATTTCCGCCTCAGCGCGAACTATAAGCCGGTGAAGTGGATAGGGCTGGCCGTGAACTACGGAGTGGGCACCTTCGGTGACTCATTCGGCTGGATGGTGAACATAGCCCCCAAGGGATTCAACCTTTTTGTGGGTATGGACCATACACTCGGCAAACTCTCCAAGGAGTACATACCACTGGGTTCGAACGCCCAGTTCTCCTTCGGCATAAACTTCCCCCTCTAAGTCCGGAGAACCGGAGACAACTCTTGCCGGAGGCCATTTCCACCCGCGTGTGAAGGACACTGCGCGGCAGGAATGGCCTCCGGCTTTTTTTTAGGCACATGTGCTGTTTGTCGCCGATGGTGCGCGAATGCTGGCGGTATTGGCCTGCTTTTGCTCCGCTTTTTGCCGCGGCAGTGCTGTCATGTCGGTTTTTTTTGCCAACTTTGCACTCTGAAAACTGAAAATGGAGCGCGGAAATTCCGCGGCTCCAAGAATATTTATGCAGCTGACCGCACAGACAATTGCCGAACATCTCGGAGGAACCGTCGAAGGAAATCCTCTGGCGACAGTGTCGTCGCTGGCCAAAATAGAAGAGGCCGGCGAGGGAACACTGTCCTTTATCGCCAATCCGAAATACGAACATCATATCTACACCACCGGCGCCACAGCAGTGCTGGTGAAGCGCGACTTCCTGCCCGAACACCCCGTGTCGGCGACTCTCATCCGTGTCGACGATCCCTACACATGCCTGGGCACTCTGCTCGGCCTGGCCGCGCAGTTCACCAAGCCGGTCTACACCGGCATCGAGGCCGGTGCTTTTGTGGCCGATGGCGTTGAAGTGCCTGCCGGATGCTACATCGGCGCAGGCGCCTATGTGGCCAAAGGAGTATCCCTTGGCGAGAACGTGAAAATATATCCCCACGCCTACATCGGCGACGGAGTGACAATAGGTGCCGACACTACCGTGTATCCCGGCGCCGTAGTGTATCATGGCTGCCGCATAGGTGCTCGCTGCACCATCCATGCGGGTGCCGTGGTGGGCGCCGACGGCTTCGGATTCGCTCCGGACAGCCAGGGCCATTACCACAAGATCGAACAGATAGGAATCGTAGAAATCGATGATGATGTCGAGATCGGAGCCAACACCACCGTCGACCGTGCCACAATGGGGCGCACACACATAGCCCGTGGCGTGAAACTCGACAACCTGGTGCAGATAGCGCACAACGTCGAGGTCGGCGAGGACACCGTTATGGCTGCCCAGGCAGGTGTGGCGGGTTCCACCAAAGTGGGCGCAGGCTGCATGTTCGGAGGCCAGGTAGGACTTGCCGGACACATAACCATTGGCGATGGCGTGCAGCTCGGCGCACAGAGCGGTGTGCCCAACAGCATAGCCGCCGGACGTCGCATGATGGGTACACCTGCCGTAGCAGCGGGAACATTCGCCCGCACAGTAGCCTACCAGAAGCGTCTGGCCGACCTTTTCGCCGAAGTCGACAGGATGGCCAAAGAAATCGAAACCTTAAAAAAGATACCTCAGCAATAATGAAGCAAGTAACATTAAACCAAAGCTTCAGCGTGCAGGGCAAAGGCTTGCACACCGGAGCACGCCTGCAAGCCACTTTCTGCCCGGCTCCGGAAAATCACGGATATAAGTTCCAGCGTATCGACCTCGAGGGTGAACCCGTGATCGACGCTCTGGCCGAGAATGTAGTATCTACCGTGCGCGGCACAGTAGTGGGCAAGGGCGCAGCCACTGTCAGCACAATCGAACATGCAATGGCCGCCCTCTACGCTTTGGGCATCGACAACTGCCTCATCAAGGTAGATGGTCCCGAAATTCCCATTCTCGACGGCAGCGCGGCTCCGTTCGTGGAAAAGATTCTCGAATGCGGCACTGTGGAGCAGGATGCCGACAAGGACTTCTACTATGTGAAACACAAAGTGGAAGTGGTGGATCCCGCCACCGGTTCCAAGCTCATGCTTCTGCCCGACGACCAGTTCAGCGTCGACGTTAAAATCGATTTCGATTCGCCTGTGCTGAGCAACCAGTACGCCACAATGGACACCGTGGCCGACTTCCCGTCGGAAATCGCTCCTGCACGCACCTTCGTGTTCGTGCGCGAAGTAGAGCCTCTGATTACCGCAGGACTTATCAAAGGCGGCGACCTCGACAATGCTATCGTAATCTACGATTCGCCCATGGAACAGGCCGAAATGGACCGCATAGCCGACATGATGAACGTGCCCACACGCAATGTCGCCGAATTCGGTTTCATAAACGCCAAGCCGCTCTCCAGCCCCAATGAACCAGCCCGCCACAAACTGCTCGATCTCGTGGGTGATATAGCGCTCATCGGCCGTCCGCTGAAGGGACGCATTATAGCCACACGTCCCGGACATACCGTGAACGTACAGCTCGGCAAGGCCTTGCGCGCCGACATCAAGCGCCAGGAAGTGCAGGCTCCCGTCTACGACCCCAATGCAGCTCCGCTGCTCGACAACAACCAGATACGTTCGCTGCTGCCTCACCGCTATCCTTTCCTGCTGGTCGACAAAATAATCGACAAGAGCGAAAGCTACATCGTCGGCATAAAGAATGTGACCACCAACGAGCCATTCTTCACCGGCCACTTCCCGCAGGAACCCGTAATGCCAGGCGTGCTGCTGGTAGAGGCAATGGCACAGACCGGCGGTCTGCTGGTGCTCAGCACAGTGGAGGATGCCGAACGCTATTCCACATACTTCATGAAAATCGACAACGTGAAGTTCCGCCAGAAAGTAGTTCCCGGCGACACCCTGATTTTCCATGTATCGTTCATGACCCCCATGCGACGTGGCATGGCCGTGATGAAAGGACGCGCCTTCGTGGGCGAAAAAGTGGTGTGCGAATGCGAGTTCATGGCACAGATTATTAAAAACAAGTAGAAAACAGATTATGAAACAGCCCTTGGCTTACGTGCATCCGGCTGCGAAGATAGCCTCAAGCGTGGTAATCGACCCCTTTGTCACCATCGACCAGAATGTCGAGATAGGCGAGGGCACACGCATCGGAAGCAATGTCACCATCCTCGAGGGTACCCGCATAGGGCGCAACTGCACCATATTCCCCGGTGCGGTGATAGGCGCTATTCCGCAGGATCTCAAATTCCATGGCGAGGACACCCTCGCAATAATCGGTGACAACACCATAATACGCGAGTGCGTGACAATCAACCGCGGAACCGACGCCAGGGGTCGAACCGTGGTGGGCAGCAACTCATTGCTGATGGCATATTGCCATGTGGCCCACGACTGCATTGTTGGCGACCATGTGATAATGAGCAACGCCACCCAGCTTGCAGGCGAGGTGGTGGTGGACAATTACGCCGTAATCGGCGGCGGCACACTCATCCATCAGTTCTGCCACATAGGACCGCACGTGATGATTCAGGGCGGCGCACTGGTGAACAAGGACATCCCTCCCTATATCAAGGCCGCCCGCGAGCCCATCTCATATGCAGGCATCAACTCCGTGGGTCTGCGCCGCAGGAATTTCTCCAACGACGTAATCCGCGAAATCCAGGAAATATACCGCTACCTCTATCTTTCGAGCCTGAACATCAGCGATGCCCTCGACCGCATAGAGGCCGAGCTGCCCGCCACCCGCGAGCGCGACGAGATAATACAGTTCGTCCGCAACTCCAAACGTGGCGTGATCAGAGGATATATGTAAACAACAGTCGCGGATATCGGTTTTTAACGATATCCGCGGCTTTCCACGAATACAGATGTGGCCGGAGGGTCTGTCGCTCGTCAGCGTATGAATGGCGAGAGGAAAGTCCGGGCAACACAGAGCACCATACTTGCTAACGGCAAGCTATCGGCAACGGTAGAGTAATGTGACAGAAAATTACCGCCCCGGCGCCCTATGGGGCGTTGAGGTAAGGGTGAAAAGGTGAGGTAAGAGCTCACCGGGCGCGACGGCGACATCGCGTGCCGCACATCTTAGGGTTGCAAGGTCAAGTATACCGGCATTTAAGGGTTGCTCGCCCATTGCCGGGGGGTAGGCCGCTGAATCCCTGCATGGCAGGGCAGATAAATGACAGACGCCGCCGCGAGGCTCGGCATGGCCGATAGCGCCGGCGGCACATAACCCGGCTTATACTCCGACCACATCTTTTTTTCTTTTTCATACATAACAAGCACCTTATAAATCTGAACAGGATGGCCGACAAAGATCTCTGGCTGACAGTGCCCACAACCGATGAGAACGGAAACACCATAATTGTGACCGGACGCACCGAAGTGGCAAAATACCGTTCGCGTCCACGCAACAGCATCCGTGTGGAGGTGGCGATGGATTATACATCCGGAGGTCCGCTGGGCTTCCCCGACGACGAGAGCGCCGAGCTGCTCGAGCGCATCACCGATGCCTTCAACGAGGAACTCAAAGGCCGCAACACCGCTTTGTTGACAGGCATCTATACCGGTGCCGGACGACGCGACTGGGTGTTCTATACATTCTCCACCGAGGTTTTCAACGGCTTCCTGAACCGTGCCCTCGCCCCCTTCCCGCTGCTGCCGCTGCACATCACCGCCGAAAACGACCCCGATTGGGCCGAGTACGACGAAATGCGTGCCATCACAGCCGACGCCATAGGCGAGTGACCCCGCAGGGGACCGAGCCTGCAAATAATTTATAACTTTCTGGAGGTCATGCTATAGCCGGCATGGCCTATTGTTGTAATAAGATTATAATTCCGTCGGCCGATTCGCTGCATATTAACTATCGAGGCTGCGCTGTGTAAAACTTGATTTACACAGCGCAGCCTCGATGGTAGAAGGTAGGGTATATATAAATCAGTCGGTGTAGTCCACGCAGGCGCGGGCGGCAATCAGGGGTTTGATGACAGCCACACATTCGAGATGCGCGGGGTGTGCGCTGTAGGCCTCCAGGGCTGCGTTGTCGGCGCATACGCCGTGCAGCACAAGGGTCCAGTTGCCGGCTGCGGGGCCGTCGTTGAGGCGCACCTCCACGGAGTCCAGTTCGTCGATTATGGCAGGAAGCTGCTCGATACGTGTTTTGAATTCTGCGGCCTTCAGGTCGCTGCCGCAACCCTCAAGGCGGAACATTACGATGTGGTGTATCATTTGGCGTATAGTTTTTCGCGCGTCTCAAGCACGCGGGGGTCGGTGATATAGTCGTCGTATTCGGCAAGTTTGTCGATGATGCCGCCGGGAGTGAGTTCGATTATGCGGTTGCACACCGTCTGGATGAACTCGTGGTCGTGGCTGGCCATAAGGATGTTGCCCTTGAAGGTCTGGAGCGTGTTGTTGAATGCCTGAATCGACTCCAGATCGAGGTGGTTGGTGGGGGAGTCCAGAATCAAGGTATTGGCATCGCGGAGCATCATGCGGGCAATCATACAGCGGATTTTCTCGCCACCGGAGAGCACGCTGGCCTTTTTCAGCACATCCTCGCCGGAGAAAAGCATTTTTCCGAGGAAGCCCTTGAGATAGATTTCGCTGGAATCGTCGCTGTACTGTCCCAGCCAGTCCACAAGGTTGTAGTCGGTGTTGAAGAATTCGGAGTTGTCCAGCGGCAGATATGCCGTGGTGATGGTCTGCCCCCATTCATAGGTTCCGGCATCGGGTTTGCGGCGGCCGTTGATGATTTCGAAGAAGGCGGTCATCGCACGCGGGTCGCGGCTCAGGAAGGCCACCTTGTCGCCCTTCTCGATCTGGAAATTCACATCGTTGAACAGCACCTCGCCGTCGATGGAGGCCGAGAGGCCCTTCACTTCCAGAATCTTGTTGCCCGGTTCGCGCGATGGGGTGAAGATGATTCCCGGATAGCGTCGCGACGAAGCCTGGATTTCCTCGACATTAAGCTTCTCGAGCATCTTTTTGCGCGAGGTTGTCTGCTTGCTCTTTGCCACGTTGGCACTGAAGCGGCGGATAAATTCCAGCAGCTCGGCGCGTTTTTCCTCGGCTTTCTTGTTGGCCTGCTGCTGCTGCCGCAGAGCCAGCTGGGAGCTGTGATACCAGAAACTGTAGTTGCCGGGGAAGAGGCGTATGTTGTTGTAGTCGATGTCCAGAGTGTGTGTGCTCACCGAGTCCAGGAAGTGGCGGTCGTGCGATACCACCAGCACCGTGTTCTCGAATTTGGAGAGATAGTCCTCGAGCCATGCCACGGTGTCGAGGTCGAGGTCGTTGGTGGGCTCGTCGAGCAGCAGGTTGTCGGGGTTGCCGAAGAGGGCCTTGGCCAGAAGCACACGCACTTTCTCGTTGGCGCTCACATCGCGCATTAGCATGCCGTGCCGTTCCTCCTTGATGCCGAGACCGCTGAGAAGGGCGGCGGCGTCGCTCTCGGCGTTCCAGCCTTCGAGCTCGGCGAATTTTTCCTCCAGTTCGGAGGCACGGATGCCGTCGGCTTCGGAGAAGTCCTCCTTGGCGTAAAGGGCATCTTTTTCTTTCATAATGTTCCACAGCACGGTGTGGCCCTGCAGCACGGTGTCCAGCACGGTGCAGTCGTCGAATTTGAAGTGGTCCTGCTCCAGCACGCTCATGCGCTCGCCGGGGCCTTGGCTCACCGAGCCGGCGGTGGGTGCCAGCTGGCCGCTGAGGATGCGCATCAGTGTGGACTTGCCCGCACCGTTGGCGCCGATTATGCCGTAGCAGTTGCCGGGAGTGAACTTGAGGTTCACATCCTGGAAGAGAGGCTTTTTGCCGAATTGTATTGCCAGATTGCTGACTGTGATCATTCTTTATCTTATGTACCTTTGGAGGGTGTTTGAGTAAATGTCAGGCACCTTCTTGATTTGAAAACAGATGTTGCGACAGTGCTTTCAGAGCCTTTACCTTGTCGCAGCTCCGCACCAGAACGGAAATATTGTAGTCGCTGCCGCCATAGCTCACCATGCGCACCGGAATATCGGAGAGGGCGCCGAGTACGGCGGTCTCGAAGCCGCGGTTGTGCCATTCGAGGTCGCCGACGACGGCGATTATCACCATGTCGCGGTCGACGGTAACGGTGGCGAACTCCTTGAGGTCGTCCACTATTGCCTCCAGCCGGGCGTCGTTGTCGACAGTCACGCTCACACCGACTTCGGAAGTGGCCATCATGTCGATTGCCGTGCGGTGGTTCTCGAAAGTCTCGAATACCTTGTGCAGGAAACCGTAGGCCAGCAGCATGCGGCCGCTTTTTATCTTTATGGCCGTTATGTTGTCCTTGGCCGCAACAGCCTTGATGCGGCCTGTGGGAGGCGCGTTGAAAATCAGTGTCCCCTTGGCCTGTGGCTCCATGGTGTTGAGCAGCCTCACGGGAATATTGTGGAGTTTGGCCGGCAGCACGCACGAAGGATGCAGAATCTTGGCTCCGAAATAGGCAAGTTCGGCGGCCTCCTCGAAATGCAGTTCGTGCACGGGTGCGGTGTCGGGCACGAAGCGCGGGTCGTTGTTGTGCATGCCGTCTATGTCGGTCCATATCTGAATTTCATCGGCGTCCGTCACGGCGCCAATCAGCGAAGCCGTGTAGTCGCTTCCGCCGCGCTTGAGGTTGTCGATACCGCCATGGCTGTTGCGGCATATGTATCCCTGGGTCAGATACACGTCGCACCCCGGGTTGTCGGCCAGCAGGCGCCGCAGGCGGGTGCCTATGTGGGCCATGTCGGGTTCGCCGTTGTCGAGGGTGCGCATATAGTCCAGTGCCGGCAGCATGCCCACGGCGATTCCCCGGCGGCTCATGCATTCCTGCATCAGGGCAGTGCTCATCAGCTCGCCCTGTGCGAGAATCTCTTTCTCGGCGCTTTCTCCGAAGGGTTCGCAGAAGAACGCCCGGATGAGGCGGAACGACGGCTCCAGGCGTACGAAAGCCGTGCTGTCGCCGCAGAACAGCTCGTCGACCACGGCGCGGTATTTGGTTTCCAGTGCGTTGAGTGTTTCCTGCGCTCCGGGTACATTGCCCTTGTAGAGATATTCCGAAATCTCCACAAGCGAATTGGTTGTGCCCGACATTGCCGAAAGCACCACTATGTTGCCACGCTCACGCGTGGCCAGCGCCGCCACGGAGGCGATGCGCCCGGCACTTCCCACGGAAGTGCCTCCGAATTTCAGAATCTGCATTTATATCAGGCTATGCAAACTGTATTTAGAGGGTGTTGCGGATGTCACTCCCACTCGATTGTGGCCGGCGGCTTGGAAGAGATATCGTAGCAAACGCGGTTTACGCCGCGCACCTTGTTGATGATTTCATTGCTCACTTTGGCGAGGAACTCGTAGGGAAGATGTGCCCAGTCGGCGGTCATGGCGTCGGTGCTGGTAACGGCACGCAGCGCCACCGCGCGTTCGTAGGTGCGTTCGTCGCCCATCACGCCTACGCTCTGCACCGGCAGAAGGATAGTGCCGGCCTGCCACACTTTATCGTAGAGGCCGCTGTCGCGCAGGCCCTGGATGAATATGTGGTCGGCCTGCTGGAGCACGGACACCTTCTCGCGGGTGACATCGCCGAGTATGCGCACTGCCAGGCCGGGACCCGGGAACGGATGGCGGCCGATGAGTTTCTCGTCGATGCCCAGCGCGCGGCCCACGGCGCGCACCTCGTCCTTGAAAAGGAGGCGCAGAGGCTCGCAGATCTTGAGGTTCATGCGTTCGGGAAGGCCGCCGACGTTGTGGTGGCTCTTGATGACAGTGCCGGTGATCGACAGGCTTTCGATGCAGTCGGGGTAGATGGTGCCCTGGGCGAGCCAGCGCACACCTTCGATGCGGCAGGCTTCCTGGTCGAACACTTCCACGAAATCTGCGCCGATGATTTTGCGTTTCCGCTCAGGGTCGGTCACTCCGGCAAGGTCGGAGAAGAACTTCTCGGAAGCGTCCACGCCTTTCACGTTAAGGCCTAGACGGCGGTATTCTGTCATTACCTCGTCGAACTCGCCAAGGCGCAGCATGCCATGGTCTACAAAAATGCAGTTGAGCCGGTCGCCGATGGCGCGGGCAAGCAGTACGGCAGCCACGGTGCTGTCGACACCGCCGCTGAGGCCAAGAACCACTTTGTCGTCGCCGAGAGTGCGGCGCAGTTCGGCCACAGTGCTGTCGATAAACGATTCCGTGCTCCAGTCGCATGCGGCACCGCATATGCCCACGGCGAAATTCTCCAGAATCTGCTTGCCGCATTCGCTATGGAACACCTCAGGATGGAACTGCACGCCCCACACCGGCATATCTCCGGCGGCAAAGGCGGCATAGCGGACATCGCCGGTGGATGCAATGGCATGGAAGCCTTCGGGAAGAGCGGTGATGGTGTCGCCATGGCTCATCCACACCTGTGCACCGGGAGTGATTCCCGCCATAAGCGGATTTGTGGTGTCGACTTCCGCCAGGCGCGCGCGGCCATATTCACGCGAGGGTGCCGGCTCCACGGCTCCGCCCAGGCAAAAGGCCATGAGCTGGGCGCCATAGCATATGCCGAGCACCGGCACACGGCCCAGAATACGGTCCAGCTGGATGCGGAAGGCATCCTTGTCGTACACGCTCAGAGGGCTGCCCGAAAGAATAACACCGATTATGTTCTCCTCTTTCTCTTGTCCGTAAGGATAGCTGTGGTAAGGTATTATCTCGCTGTAGATGCCGAGTTCGCGCACACGGCGGCCTATGAGCTGCGTGGTCTGCGACCCGAAGTCCATTATTACGATTTTTTCTGCCATTGTTCTGCTGGTGTGGAATTTTGCGCAAAATTAGTCAAAAATGCCGAAATAGCGAAATCCGGCAATCCCGGTGCACCGGTGCATCCGTGACTCGCTGTCTCACATTCTCCCGAATACTACTTAATGCAGCCCGGATTCACTATTTTTAGGTATGGGCTTATTGTGGTTTTTAGAGTACTTTTGCGGCGTATTTCATAGAGAACGGAGTTAGAAACATGATAAAGTCGTCTATAAAATATCTGGCAACCGATAAAGTGCGGGATTTGGTCGAGGACAATAACCAGTTGTTATTGGTGCTGAATCGTTTTCGTGTGCCCTTCGGCTTTGGGGAGCGCACTGTCTGCGAGGTATGCGAGGAAAAAGGTATCGATTGTCCCACGTTTCTCGCTATTGCAAATCTTATCAGTGGAAAACGGTTCTCGATAAACGAGATTGAGTTGCCGACTTTATTGTCATATCTGAGGGAGGCGCATTCCTATATATTGGATTTCCGACTGCCGGATATCCGCGAAACTCTGGTAAGCGCGGTCCATCAGCAGAGGCTCGACGATGTCGCTGTCCATATAATAAGGTTCTTTGATGAATATGCCGATGAGGTACACAGCCACATGGATTACGAGAACCGGATAGTGTTTCAATATATCGAGGAGCTGCTGGGTGGCAAGCCCTCCGGTGGTTTCAGAATATCGGACTTCGCTTCGAAGCACGAATCGGTTGTGTCCAAACTCAACGAGTTGAAGGATATATTCCTGCAGCATTATGTGATGCCCAACACACGCATGCTGAACCGCGCTCTGTTCAATATATCGGCCTGCGGTGAAGATCTTGTCTCTCATTGTGAAATCGAGAATCTGATACTTGTGCCGGCTGTAGAAGCTCTTGAGAAGGCGGTATGTGCCACAAACCGTAGTCAGAACAGTTGCACTTCCGGTAATCAGGAACTAAGCCTTAGGGAGAAAGACATAATCCGTCTTGTCGCGCATGGACTTGCCAACAAGGAAATCGCTGACAGATTGTCACTTTCGTTCCATACCATAACGACTTACCGCAAAAACATAAGCTCCAAACTGAACATTCATTCCACGGCGGCGCTCACAATATTCGCCATCCTTCATGGAATTGTAGATCCCAAGGAGATTGAGCTGAAATAAGCTGTCGGCACTTGCAGCGGCAACGAGGCTAAGAGACACTTGCGTCTCTTAGCCTCGTTGCCGCTGTATATACCTATAAATAGGATGTCCGACAGTTCCGGATTTATCCGATTTCATGGAATTGCGGGCCAATCGGTGTAGAAGTAATTTTGCAACCGGTTTCAAAATAGGAAAATGATGACATATAAAGGACTGTTGTTTTTTATTTCAGTTGTACTGAATCCGCTGTTGCTCTTTGCTTCTTCTGCGAGAGAACCCATGGGGATGGTTTCAGGCAAGGTACTTTCAGCGGACGGCAATGCTGTTGACTATGCTACCGTGTTTCTGAAAGATTCACGGTTTTCATGCATCACCGACGAGCGTGGGCTGTACCATATTAAAGCACCTGCCGGAAATTATACCATAGTGTTTTCTTCGGTAGGGTTTGAAAAAGTGGAACACATGGTGGAAATTCCTGCCGGCGGCAGAATCAAACTGAGTGTAAAACTGCAATCCGCGACACAACTGGCGGAGGTGGTTATAGTCGGCAGCCAGGTGGGCAAGATTAAAAATTCGGCATACAACGCAGTGGCTGTTGACACGCATGATTTAATAAACTCAACCAAGACACTCGGAGATGCTCTCGTGAAAGCTCCAGGAATGAAAATACGCGAGAGCGGAGGCGTCGGTTCCGACCTCGCAGTGACCATGGATGGTTTCAGCGGAAAACATATAAAAATTTTCATCGACGGCGTTCCGCAGGAGGGAGTCGGCAGCTCTTTCGGGCTGAACAACATTCCTGTCAACTTTGCAGAAAGGATAGAGGTCTACCGAGGGGTCGTTCCGGTGGGCTTCGGGTCGGATGCGATAGGCGGAGTCATCAATATTGTCACACCCAAACGCAGGAGACGATGGTTTGTGGACGCCTCATATTCGTTCGGGTCGTTCAATACACATAAATCGCACATCAATTTCGGGCAGACATTGCGCAATGGCTTAAAATACGAGATAAACGCTTTTCAGAACTATTCCGACAACGATTACAGAGTCTGGTCTCCTGTCGAGGATTTCACGACCGGAGCAATCAACCGCAGAAGGCTGGAGCATGTCAGGCGCTTCAACGACACGTATCATAACGAGGCGGTTGTCGGCAAAATAGGGTTTGTCGGCAAGCCGTGGGCCGACAGGCTGCTGGTTGGCTTCACGTATTCCCGCATGTACAAGGACATCCAGACCGGAGTCCGCCAGGAGATTGTATACGGGCAAAAGCATCGCCACGGTTATAATCTTATGCCGTCGGTCGAATATTACAGACGTAATCTTTTTGTCCGCGGGCTCGACGTGTCATTCAATGCCAGCTACACCCATAATGTGACTGTGAATGTGGATACTGCTTCGATGAAGTATAACTGGAGGGGAGAAACCGCGACCCTGAATTCGCCCGGTGAACAATCGTATCAGAATGCAAGTTCCGACAACAACAACTGGGCGGCAACTTTCACTGCAGACTACCACCTCGGCCGGAAGCATGTGTTTACCATTAACGATGTGTTCAATTCATTCAACAGGTCAACAAGAAACCTGCTTACAAATCCGCCGACGATGGCAGCCATACCGAAAGTCACCGGCAAGAATATCATGGGGCTTTCGTACAGATATATGCCGAACAGAAAATTGAATTTCTCTGTTTTCGGTAAACAGTATCATCAATATGTTTCCGGCCCGGTGGCTACTTCTTCCGCACAGGATAATTATGAAAAAACTTCGCGGACAGCAGGTTATTGGGGATATGGCGCGGCAGGAACTTTGTTCATGCCATTCGGATTCCAGGTGAAGGCATCATACGAGAAAGCCTTGCGGATGCCCACTATAGAGGAAATGTTCGGCGATGAGGATCTTGAGACCGGAGACATGGCGTTGAAACCTGAATCGAGCCATAATGTCAATCTTAATCTGAGCTACAATGTGAATTTCGGATGCAATGCCATATATTGCGAGGCGGCATTGATATACCGCGACACCCGCGATTACATCCAGCGTAACATAATGTCGCTCAGCGGCGGCAAATTTGCGGCGACATATGTAAACTACGGAAAAGTCAGAACCGATGGTTTCAGTGTGTCGCTGAGATATAGTTTTTCAAAATGGCTGAGTCTGGGAGGCAACTTCACACAGATGAATATCAGGGACAATATGCGCACCGCGATGAACAGCACCACAGCCAACGTTTCATACCACGAGCGGATGCCCAACCAGCCGTATATGTTCGCCGACGCGGATGTGAACTTCTACTGGGTCGGACTCGGCAACAAAGACAACACCTTGACACTGACCTACGACAACCAGTACACACATAGCTTCTGCTACTACTCATCCAATCTTGGAAGCAACAGCAGTGACTATATGGTGCCTGACCAGTTCGCTCATAACATAAGTGTCAGTTACGGAATCGGCAAGGGACGGTACAACATCTCTCTTGAGTGCCGGAATCTGACCGACGCAAGACTATACGACAATTTCAGCCTGCAGAAAGCAGGGCGCGCTTTTTATGGAAAGGTGCGCATCTATTTCGGCGATAACTGAACAACACTATATTCAAATATAAACCAGAAAAATGAAAAATCACAAATTATTGCGCGCCATGTGCGCGCTGGCATTGCCGGCGATGGTATTTTCGGGATGTTCCGAAAACGACGAACCTGCAGGTGGTGGAACCCAAGGGAACACAGGAGGGAAATACGTGATAGCCACTACTGTTACGGATTCAAAGGGCACGACCAACATATTACTCACCGCCGAGTCTGTCGACGGGGGGAACGTCTCGGTCGGCAATAACTCCGGACTTCTGAACGACGGAGCGAGCCAGTGGGTGTTCCACCCCGACGGCTACCTCTACGCGCTGACATATAACCAAGGGAACGCGGGCACCACCAGAAGCTATGTTCTCAATGCCGACGGAAGTATGGTTCCGCGCGACATGGAATATAAAATAAGCCGTTTCACATCATACGGAATATATAAAAATGAGATTATATCCACATCGACTGGCGACGGGCCATCCACCTTTGCCGACGGCAATGGATATCTGCCGAAGACACTGCTGGTATCCTATCTCGACGTGGATGCGGAGACTTCAAGGCAGAACGACACTTCCTCGGGCACATATTCAGTGGAGAACTATCTCGGCAACGGCGAATATGTGACTATGGCTGGAATAGAGCGGCGGGGAAGTCAGATTCTGTCCGGAGCCATACCTATGGGACTCAGCCAATACGGCGCGGCCGTAGAAAACGGAAAATGGATTCGGCCGGGGTATCAGGATCTTGTAAAGACGGCCGACGGAGGCAGCAACTCCAGCAGCTACAAGAAAGGAGAACTGCAATGGACGCAGTATCCCGATGAGTGCTGGGTCGCTATCTTCAAGGATGAAACCCTTACCAACCCGGTATTTGCAAAAACTGACAGGATAAGTTATCCCTGCGGACGTTTCAAATCCCAATACTACCAGACTATCTGGAGCGCCGACAACGGAGACATATATGTGTTTTCGCCATCCTACGCCAAAACGATGACAGATGTGCGGCAACGGACAACTCTGCCTGCCGGCGTGTGCCGTATTCCTGCCGGCGCCACCTCCTTCGATTCCTACTACTGCAACATCGAGGCACTGGCGGACGGTCGGTCGTTCATGCGTTGCTGGCATGCGGGCGGCAGCCGTTTTCTTATGCTCATGTACGACCGCCCTCTCACCGAGAAGGGGTTCGTAGCCACCGATCTCGCTATATTCGATGCAGAGGCTAAGCGCCTTACCTTTGTGAGCGGTCTTCCTTCGGGAATATCGTCGATAGGCAAAACAGCATACGCACACAACGGCGCCGTATATATTTCTGTAAACGTTGCCGATGGAGCTCCGGCGATTTACAGAATAGATACGACAACAGCACAGGCTGTCAAGGGGCTGACAGTCGACAACGCTACCGATATCACCGGCTTCGGCCATATGGAGCCGGCAAAATGATGAGCAGATGAGATTCTTTCACAAGATACATCTGTGGCTGTCGGTGCCTTTCGGCATAATAATAACTGTTATTTGCTTTTCCGGTGCGATGTTGGTATTCGAGCCGGAGATAACGAGAAGCCTCAGAAGTGATGTCTATTACGTGGCATCAGTGGAGAGCCGCCCGGTCGACCTGGGAGAACTCATGGAGTCAGTGAAGGCGACTTTGCCGGATTCGGTATCCATAACAGGTGTCACCGTCTTCAACGACAGGGAACGGACATATCAGGTAAACCTCTCCAAGCCACGCAGAGCTGCCCTTTTTGTCGACCAGTATTCGGGCGAAATCACAGGCAGATACGAACGTATGGCATTCTTTTCCATAATGTTCCGCCTTCACCGCTGGCTTCTGGACAGCGCCAGCCCGCATGGCGATGGAATGAAAGTAGGAAAACTGGTGGTAGGCATATCCACGCTTATATTTGTAATCGCCCTTGTTACCGGGGTGATTATATGGTGGCCGCGGGCGAAGAAAAATTTAGTAAACAGCCTGTCCATTTCATTTAAAGACGGATGGAAAAGTTTCTGGAGAGGACTTCATGTGGCCGGAGGCATGTATGCACTGGTGGTGCTGCTGGCGATGTCGCTTACCGGACTCACCTGGTCGTTCGATTGGTATCGCAATGCTTTCTATGCCGTTTGTGGAGTGGAATATACTCCGAGAAATTCCGGCGCACAGAAAAATGTAGAACGTCGTCGAGGCGAGTCGGGTGGCGCGGGCCATATACGGACCATCGAAGTAAACCGTGGAAAAGACCGAAGGCCTTCCGGATTCGGTTGCTGGCAGCGGATTCATGATGAGTTGAAAGCGCAGAATCCCGATGCCGTTGAGATAACAGTGGGGGATGGGACTGCGGGTGTGGTCTCTGGCAAACTCGGAAACGTCCGGGCTTCCGACCGCTACGGTTTTAACCGTGATACTGGCGATATCGCCCCTGTGATGGAATATTCCGCTGCCGCGCCGGCAGACAGACTGCGCGGCTGGATATATTCTGTACATACCGGAGGTTTCGGAGGTGTCCCGGCACGCATTCTGTGGCTTCTCATTGCCTTGTTTGGAGCAAGCCTGCCGCTTACGGGCTATTATATCTGGATTAAACATCTGATAAAAGTACGCAGATGATAATCAGGAAAAGCATCTTTTCGAGGTCGTACTAATGTGCAGCCTCTTGATTATGGAATGTGGAGAGGCGGAGAAAGACCGCCTTTTCACATTCACAATCATAACGGAAAGAATAACCGTAGAATTTGTTAATTTTGTAATATTGCTGTCCGGTAAAAAAAGACAAAATCATATATTCTCTACAAATATAATA
>ERZ777011.909-NODE-909-length-38981-cov-82.854108_pt1 | contig 38981 bp, 40 predicted proteins | sample MGYA00374964_ERZ777011 | MGnify/ENA primary metagenome ERZ777011 (study PRJEB29310, sample SAMD00008975) | mouse gut metagenome | study: EMG produced TPA metagenomics assembly of the Metagenome analysis of fecal microbiota from mouse which was promoted...
TCAGCAGTGAACGCTTCGTTTTCCGAGGCGCGAACATTTCGTTTTGCGGATTATATTTTGCTGTAATTATTTTATTCGCAACGCTTCCATTTGGAGTAGTATGGCTTTGTTGGGGAGTAGTGGCATATAATCTATTCGATATGTTGCTAACTATAGTTTTTACAAAAAAAGTTATACCTACTACATATATCTCACAATTTCATTCTCTCAAATTGATACTATTGAACGTTACATTCTCTTCGGTAATATCTTATGTATGCTTAATTAGTATTCAGCATGTTTGGTTACAAGTGATTACGGGCATAATCATCTACATATCATTGTATTTCCTTATATGCCGAGTTCTAAAATTAAAAGAATTGGTCTTTATATTAGATTTTATGCACCACCGACTAGCATAAAGACATATATTCATTCTGTTTTCAAAAGAATCACATAACCTAAATAAATGATATTTTATGGACATCGTACATTGTTTAGATGACAGATATGCACCAATGTGTGCTACTGCTATAGTTTCACTTTGTGAAAATAATCCAAATTCGGACATTCAATATCATATAATTTCAGCATCTTTAAGTCAAGAGAACAAAGACGCGTTAAAGGAGATAATCAATCGATATGGTGCAAAAGTTAAATTCTATGATGTCGACCAGACAATCTTGAAAGATTGTGTAATTAAGGAAGGCGACCATGTTTCATTGGCTGCATATCTCCGGATTTTAATTCCAATAATTCTTCCTGAAAATATCGAAACTATTCTTTATTTAGACTGTGATTTGGTTGTATGTGAAAACATCTCTAATTTATTTAGCATACAATTAACTGATTTTTCATGTGGAGCAGTTTGTGATGGAGGGACAAATGATATTCGTACTTACAACCGCCTAGCCTATGACTATGAAAAAGGTTATTTTAATAGTGGAGTCTTACTCCTTAATTTGAAATACTGGAGGGAGAATAATATTACGAATAATTTATTTAAATTCATTAAGGAGCATCCAGAGCGTCTGATGTTTTGGGATCAAGATGCCATAAACAGTGTTCTTGCCGGGAAAATAAAAAGACTGCCGTTTAAATATAATATGACAGACCCGTTTTATCAAGTAAATCCACCATTACGGCAAGAATATCTTGACGAGATTGAACAATCGCTTCTCAATCCTGTTATCCTGCATTTTGCAACGGCAAACAAACCATGGTATGAGGATAATCCACATCCTCTAAAATATAAATTTTACCAATATCTTTCATTGACGAAGTGGAAAAATCAATATCCTATTAGAGCTTCTTTTAAGAGACGTTGCCTAAAGGCAATTGAAAAATATTTAAATATAAGCGTCACAAGGAGGAAAGATAATTCTCTTTACCGTAAACTAAATTAAATACAAGCTATGAGAAGTCCAGTATTATTTTTGATATTCAACCGTCCTGACACGACGGAGCGTGTATTTGAAGAGATCCGTAAGGCTCAGCCACCACGTCTTTATATAGCAGCCGACGGGTCGAGAGCCGATCGCCCGGGAGAAAAAGAACTTTGCGAAAAGACACGCACAGTCTATAGAAAAATAGACTGGGACTGCGAAGTAAAGACACTTTTCCGTGAAGAAAACCTCGGTTGTGGCAGAGCTGTAAGCCAAGCCATAACATGGTTCTTCGACAACGAGCCCGAAGGAATAATCCTCGAAGACGACATACTCCCTCACCCCGACTTCTTCCCTTATTGCGACGAACTCCTTGACCGATACCGTGATAATGAAGAAATTCAGTTGATAACCGGTAGAAATAATTTTTTCAATGGCTATAATAACATATATTCCTATTACATGTCATCCTATTTCCATATATGGGGATGGGCAAGCTGGCGAAGAGTTTGGAACACCTATGAATTTGATGCTAGTAGACTTTCAAAGGATGGTTTTATGCAAAAAATATCTCAACGATTACCTAAAAAGGGTATTTCATATTGGTCAGATATATTTGATATGATGTTATTGCATAAATGCAATACATGGGATTATCAGTTATATTTTAATCAAATTTTAAATGACCGATATACTATAATCCCATATTCAAATCTAACACAAAACATTGGTTTCGGAAATAATGCGACCCATACTGGAAAGAGTGATATACGTCAGGTTCTTCATCAAAGAAATAAAATATTACCATTGAATCATCCAAATGGTGTTATGGAAGATAAATTGGCGGATATTATTCATATGGAAAATATGTGGTTGTATAAACAGAATATATTATCAAGGATTTGCAGAAGATTAAATAGATTTATAATACGGAAATAATATGAACATACAGAAACAAATTCTCAATATCTATCGAATGATAAATCCAAAATCAAAATACGCTTTCAAGGATATAGAATTTAATTATGAAATAACTCAAAAAATAATTTCGGATAGATTGTTAGATGATGAGCCATGTATGATATCTCGATTCGGATCTACAGAACTTGATAACATTGTCAATTATATAAAAACGAAGTGCCATAAGAATAATAATGAAAGTACAACACATTTTTTAAATGCGTTATGTACTTTTTCTGGCTTTTTCCCTAAAGATGATTATATTGGATTAAAAAAGTTCTGTGACTTATATATTAAAGATAGTCTAGATATTGATATTCTTGGTTGTTGGCAGAAAAATGAGAGATACTTATCTGATAGATTAAATAATACGAAAAAAGTATTGTTGCCGAATTTAGATCCTTTCTTTTCTATATCGCCATGGACTAAATATTTGAAGGGTAAGAAAGTATTGGTAATCCACTCTTTTGCAGAAACCATAAAGAGACAGTATTTAACTAAGCGCAAATATTTATTTAAGAACTCAGATACTCTTCCTGAATTTGACCTAATAACCATAAAAGCGATTCAAAGTCTTGGAGGTGAGCCAAATGGTTTTATGACATGGTTTGATGCACTACACCATATGGAAAGCCAAATGGATGTTATTGATTATGATGTTGCTTTAATTGGATGCGGGGCTTATGGACTTCCATTAGCTGCACATGCTAAAAGAAATGGAAAAAAAGCGGTTCATTTAGGGGGCTCTTTACAATTGCTTTTTGGAATAATGGGCAATCGCTGGTTTGATCCTAAAAGTGGTCTATACAATAAGTATTCAGTATTATTAAATGATTTTTGGGTTCGTCCTATGGAAACTGAGAGACCTAAAAATGCTGATAATGTAGAAGGGGCCTGTTATTGGTAAATATAAACGAATCGTAATAGAGAACATCATTGCTAATTTTTATTCAATGTTATATTTACGGAAATATATTAATTATTTTTTTAGAAAATTCAAATATACACGAGATATCAAAATTAGTTGGTCATCAAGTATTGGAGAGGGTTCAATTATACATGGAATGAATAAGATTCATCCTCATACTTATTTTCGTGGAGAACTTGGGTTCGGTTCATATATTGGACCAAATTGTAATATTGTTGGTAAGATTGGTAAATTTACATCAATAGGACCGAATGTAAGATGTAATCCCGGTAGGCATCCATACACATATCCTTATGTTACTACTGCTCCTTGCTTTTTTTCCTTAAATCCAAAACATTCGCAAAATGGAAGTACATTTGCGACCAAACAATGTTTCGATGAGTTTACATATGCAGATAAAGATTGTAAATTTCCGATTGTGATAGGTAATGATTGTTGGATAGGAGAGGGCGTATTTATCGTTGGTGGAGTTACCATTGGTAATGGAGCGGTGGTTTTGGCTCATGCTGTCGTTACTAAAGATGTACCTCCATATGCTATTGTCGGAGGTGTCCCGGCTAAGATTTTAAAATACCGGTATTCTACAGACGATATCGAGTTCCTACAGAGAATAAAATGGTGGGATAATTCCATATCTTGGTTTAAAAATAACTGGGAATTGTTATGCAATTTTGAAAAATTGAAAACATATAATGAAATTTAAAAATATATTATTATTAAGTTTTTCTTTTTTCCCAAAAATAAGGAGTTGTATCTATTTGAGCAAAAACAAATTGCTTTTTTGGGCAAATAGTGTTAAAATAGGGAAGAACAGTAGAATTCTTGGTCCATTATATCTGCGGATATGTAAAAATGGAAGTATGTTTGTTGGTGATAATTTTACGTTTACAAGCGGTAATGGCATAAATCCTATATCCCGGAATATCAGAGGAATTATATTTATAGATAGAAATGCTAAAATAATTATTGGAAATGATACAGGAATTTCCTCTTCATGCTTATGGGCAAAATGCAATATCACTATCGGTAATAGAGTTAAGATTGGAGGTAATTGCCTATTATTAGATACAGATTGTCATAATTTAGATTACCGCATTAGAAATGGAAATGAAATTGATGAATATGGAAATCGTTTAGATTGTTCTTCTGCATCATCTATTCCAATACATATAATGGATGATGTCCTTGTTGGTGCTAATAGTATAATATTAAAAGGAGTAACCATAGGAGAACGCTCAATAATTGCAGCAGGCAGTGTGGTAGCAAAATCTATTCCAGCCGATTGTATTGCTGGTGGAAATCCTTGCAAAATTATAAGATATATAAATGAATGATAGACTAAAGATATCGGTCATTACAGTGTGTTATAATGCGGCTGAATCTATTGAAGAGACAATATTGTCAGTAATAAATCAGACATATAGTAATCTCGAATATATTATAATCGACGGCGGATCTACCGACAGCACCGTTGACATCATAAAGAAGTATGCTAACCGCATTGCATATTGGATAAGTGAGCCGGATAAGGGTATTTACGATGCTATGAACAAAGGGATAGCAGTAGCTACCGGTGATTACATCAATTTCATGAATTCCGGAGATCGATTTTCATGCAACTTGGTCTTAAGGAAAATACAAGAATTTATTGATCCCGAAAGGATGGATATAATTTTTGGGGATCATTATTCAGTAAATAACAATAATGTTAAATATTGCAATGCAAAGAAAATAAGATTATTAAACCGAGGTATGCCTTTCTGTCATCAAGCAGCATTTACTAGATTATCCTATCATAAATCAAATCCATTTGATATTTCATTTAAAATATATGCAGATCGAGTTTTCTTTCGGAAAGCTTTGTTAGAAGATAATAGGCAATTTTTTTATACAAACACTCCAATTTGTTATTTTGATTGTTCTTCTGGAATGTCGCATGATAATATAAATTCTTTATATAAGGAAAGATACCGATATTGGGGAATTGAGAATAGTAGAATAAAAAAACTTCCATATGAACTAATAAGGCTAGGTGTCTTATTGAAAAAAAAGATTATATCTTGGAGATATTAATTATTATTCCTTATGATTGCGAAATTCACTAAAAAAGATAGATTAATTTGGTGGATGGCATCGGTATGGCTGATAATTGATTCGATAACCGGTCTCTTTATTTCATATGGTGCATCTATGCCGTTATCTCAGATATTTAAATTGATAATTTTGATTTTAATTATTGATAAATTAGTCTATAAGAAGTACATATTAATTTTAACATTCTCAATTCTTATATATTTAACAGTTTATATTATTCATTTAAATATTAATAGTATTGGTTTTTCAGAACCCTTAGTAATATTATCTAAATTTTTGTCCCTAATATATTTGTATCTATATTTTAGATATACATGTAAATTATTCCCAACGCAATTTATTAAATATTCTAAATATGTTTTTATTATTGCATGGGTTACACTTTCAATAAATATTTTATTGGGAATTTGGGGCTTTGGTGTGCCAACATATAAAGCCGAAGATTCGGATAGTCTGGGGGTTAAGGGCTTTTTTTTTGCAGGAAATGAATTAGGAGGCATTATGGCGGTTGTCGCACCGATGATGTTCTATTTAGCGATTAAAAACTTGAATGGGATTAAGCTATTTTTTGCTTATTCTTCAATTATTATAGTTGGAGTGTTAATTGGGACCAAAGCGGCAATATTATCAACACTTATATCTGCATTAGCACTCCCAATACTTTATTCTTCTAAAAAATCAAGAATCAAGATTATTACAATATCATCATTGATTATATTTGTTTTAGGAATGTTGATTATTAAGTTTATCGAAGATGCATCAGTTGATTCAATTAATCGATGGACTTTTTTTTATAACAATGGTGGTATATCTCGACTTCTTTTATCTGGGCGAGATGAATTTTGGGAAATGAAGAGTCATGTCTTTTTTAACTCTAATTTTATTACGCAGTTTTTGGGTATAGGAGTAGAGAATGAAAAAATAGTGGAAAGAGATCATCTAGATGCTATTTTGATTTTTGGATATTCTGGTGGCTTGATTATTATTATGTTTTTTTGTTTTCTATTGATTAATTCGATTAATTGCCGACATAATAATTCTTTAATGAAAGTAATAATTTTTTCTAATATATTGGTATTAAGTATCGGATTTATCGCAGGTCACGTTTGGTTCTCAGCTATGGCAAGCATATATATCGCTTTAATTAATTCATTTTCTTCATTACATTATAATGGTACTCTTTTAGGGCGGTCAATAAAATAAATTTCATTTTCAGCCAATTAATCAGATTTATGATATGGTAAAGAAAGTTGATATTGTATGGGTTAATTACATTCGAGTAATAGCGTGCTTCATGGTCGTTTATATGTATTCATTACCGACTAATAGCACTAGCGGAATAGATAATATATTTAAATATACCATAGTAATGGTAACGAGGGTATGTGTTCCTCTATTCTTGATGCTAACTGGATTTCTATTACTACGTAATCAAAAAACAGGTATTGATATTAGATCTTTTTATGGTCAAAAGATATTCCGGGTTTTATTTCCTTTATTAATTTGGGGTATTATATATTCAGGTGTACGATTCATAATTGGAATTACTGATGTAAATAATTTTATTTTGGATTTATTGATGATTCCGGTTACTTGTCCATTAGAAGTAGGAGGGGTTTTATGGTATTTATTTATACTAATTGGATTGTATTTGATATTGCCTTTTTGAATCATAAGTTATGGAACGTTTCAGCATATTTAAAAATATATTTAGCGTTATGGTTATTAGCTTCTATCGTAAGTTATGCAAAATGTTTTTATCCTCGGCTTCTCGGAGTAATCCCTTCTTGTGAGTTTGATATGTTATTATATTTTCATGGCTATCTTGGGTATTTGTTCGATGGACTTTTTTAGGAAACATTAAGTACAAAATAAATATGGGGAGGGGTATCTTGCTCTTAATTGGCTACATAATTTGTGTAAGTGGCATTTGCATATTTGTGTTTAATGAGCTTTCAACGATAAATATTCGCTCATATCTTGGAATGTTCACTATTATAATGTCTTGTATTGTTTTTTTATTTTTTAAACAACTTAATTGGCCTTCTCATGGTACATTATATTCTTGTGTAAAATGTATTTCAAAATTGAGTTTAGCCATTTATTTGTGTCATATGCTGATTTATAGCACTATAACTAGCCACTTATACATAATATCATCCTCGCCTTTATTTCAAATGACTGTTATTGTTCTGACATTTATCTCTGCATATTGCCTTTCTTGGATATTATATAAACTTCCATTCCATAAATATATAATTGGAACTTAATTTATAAATAGTAAATCTATACGTTTTGAAATGAAAATATTATTAGTATCCAATATGTATCCGTCCGAGGATGATGCAACATTTGGTACATTCGTTAAAATTTTTAACGACGGGTTAATAAGACAACGACCTGATTACCATGTGAGAAGAGTTGTAATTTCAGGAAAGCCCAAGAACTCAGTTCAGAAGCTATTTAAATATTTAAAATTTTATATTAGACTGCTATACATTCTTTTATTCTACAGATTTGATGTTGTATATGTCCATACGATTACATATCCGACTCCTCCTATTTGGTTAATTAGTAAAATTAAGAAGCTTAATCTGTTTTTCAATGTACATGGAGTAGATGTATTAACTAGGTCAAGGTTGGCAGAGCGATTAAAGCAGATGTGTCGCCCATTGTTGAGCGAATGCCGATATATCATTGTCCCAAGTACATACTTTGAACAAGTATTGTTAAACGAATTTCATGAAATAAACTCTAATAAAATAATCGTTTCTGCTTCAGGAGGTATATCATCTCAATTCTTTAGTAAAAGAGACTTTTCGAATAATAATATTATTAAAATAGGTTTTGTTTCAAGAATTACGCATGGTAAAGGGTGGGATACTTTTTTAGATGCATTAAAAGAATTGGATCGATTGAATAAATGTTATGAGGCATTTATCATTGGCGATGGAGAAGAGAAGCATAGACTAATTAATGCAATTAATCAAATTTCTGGAAGTAATCGTATCAATTATCTCGGACCAAAAGGTCATAATGAATTACCTAAATTTTATAAATTGTTTGACTTATTCATCTTTCCAAGTGAAAGTGAAAGTTTAGGATTGGTTGGTTTGGAGGCAATGGCTGCAAGTACTCCTGTAATTGGATCTAATATAGGTGGGATTGCGACTTACATTAACGATGGAGAAAATGGATTTTTATTCGAGCCTAAAAATAGCATGGAATTGGCTAATGAAATAATAAAATATATGGATTTTTCGGCGAAAGAAAAAAATCACATGATGAATATGGCATATAAAACCGCTTTGAATTATGAGTCCTCAAAAGTTTTAACGACTCTATTTGATAAAATATTCCCAAAATGAAAAGACAAAAAAGAATAATATTTATTGCAAGTTCAGGAGGTCATTTAACTCAATTACTCCAACTTAATTCGTTATTCCATCGTTATAATTCGTTTCTAATTACTGAGAAAGATAAATCAACCTCTGATTTAGAAGACCGATTTAAGGGTAGTATTAAATTATACTATTTGCCAGAAACACGAAAAAATAATTTTGTAAAGTATATTTTTATGAATATATATTCGATGTTTCTTAGTATAAAATATTTTGTAATAATTAACCCTGATTTTATTATTTCTACTGGCGCAGGTATAAGTGTGTATATTAGCTATTTAGCTAAATTTTTTGAAAAAAAAATAATTTTTATTGAAACCTATGCTGCTATTAAAGGAAAATCCGGTGCGGGGAAATTAATATATCCGATTGCAAATCAGTTTTATGTGCAATGGGAATTCATGAAGAAATTATATCCAAATGCAATATTTAACGGAACGCTTTATTAAAATATGATTTTTATTACAGTTGGCACCCAGCCTCAGTTGTTCAAGAGGTTATTTGATGAAATTGTCAGATTGGTTGAGAATGGGACTATAATGGATGATATAGTTGCACAAACCGGATTTAATAGCGTTAATAGCGATAAAATTAAAACATTTGATTTTATTCCTTCACAACAGTTGTTAGAATATGTTAACAAAGCTGATTTAATTGTATCGCATGGGGGGACAGGCTCTATTATTCCTGCATTAAAATTAGGAAAAAAAGTTATTGGAATTCCACGACTATCAAAGTTTGGTGAGCATATTAACGACCATCAAATGGATTTAATAAATCAATTATCAGCCGAGGGCTTCATTATTCCAATTTATGATATAAAAGAATTAGGTCCTAAAATAATCGAGAGTATAAATTTTGTGCCCAAAAAGTTTGTAAGTGGTCAATCGGAGATTATTTCAAAAATTAGCGAATTTATAAATAATAATTAGAATAAATGAGGAGAGCATTGATTACGGGGATTACGGGTCAGGACGGCTCGTTTCTTGCCGAGTTTTTATTGGAGAAAGGCTACGAGGTGCATGGGACTATCCGTCGTTCGTCGGTGGATTTCCGTGAGCGCATTGCCCACTTGGAGGGACAGCCACATTTTCACTTGCACTACGCCGACCTCGGCGACTCGATGTCTATAATGCAGGTCGTTGCCAAGGTGCGCCCTGATGAGATTTACAACCTTGCCGCGCAAAGCCATGTGCAGGTGTCGTTTGACTCGCCGGAGTTCACGGCCGATGTTGACGCCACCGGAGTGCTGCGCATACTTGAAGCGGTACGTCTATGCGGTTTGACTAAAACCTGCCGTGTATATCAGGCTTCGACCTCGGAGCTGTATGGCAAGGTGGAGGAGGTGCCGCAGAACGAAAATACTCCATTCCATCCCTACAGTCCATACGCCGTAGCAAAGCTGTACGGCTTCTGGATTGTCAAGGAGTACCGCGAGGCATACGGCATGTACTGCTGCTCCGGCATACTGTTCAACCACGAGTCGGAGCGCCGCGGAGAGACATTCGTGACCCGCAAGATCACACTCGCTGCCGCCCGCATAGCGCAGGGCAAGCAGGAGAAATTGTATCTCGGTAACCTGTCGAGTCTCCGCGACTGGGGCTACGCCAAGGACTATGTGGAGTGCATGTGGCTCATACTCCAGCAGCCTGAGCCGGAGGACTACGTGATAGCGACCGGCGAGCAGCACTCGGTGCGTGAGTTCTGTCTTTACGCCTTCCGCCGCGCCGGAATCGAGCTGCGCTTCGAGGGCGAAGGCGAGAATGAAAAGGGCATAGATGTAAAGACCGGCAAGGTTGTGATAGAGGTTTCTCCCGATTTCTATCGCCCGACCGATGTTGTCAACCTTTGGGGCGACCCGACGAAGGCGAAGGAAAAACTCGGCTGGGATCCGACGAAAAAGACCTCGTTCGAGCAGCTTGTCAACCTGATGGTGGATGCCGACATGGCTAAAGTGGCTGTGGAACGCGCCGGCGAACAAGTGCGCACCAACCTCGCCGAATATCTCGAAAAAGGGATTGTGAAATGATGGAAAAAGACTCGAAAATATATGTGGCCGGACACCGAGGTATGGTTGGTTCGGCAATCGTGCGCGAACTGAAGCGTCAGGGTTACACCAATATCATTACCCGTACTCATCGTGAGCTTGACCTTATCAACCAGCAGGCGGTCAATGATTTTTTCGCGGCGGAGAAACCGGAGTATGTGTTTCTCGCCGCCGCAAAGGTAGGGGGCATCGTAGCCAACAGCAGTGCGCTCGCCGACTTCATGTACGACAACATGATGCTTGAGATGAACGTCATAAACGCCGCATGGCGCAACGGTTGCAGGAAACTTGAGTTTCTCGGCTCGTCATGTATCTACCCGCGCATGGCTCCGCAGCCTATGCCCGAGAGCTGCCTGCTGACCTCCGAACTGGAGAAGACCAACGAGGCATATGCCCTTGCAAAGATTTCCGGACTTAAATATTGCGAGTTCCTTAACCGTCAATATGGTACCGACTACATTTCGGTGATGCCGACCAATCTTTACGGTCCCAACGACAACTATCATCCTGAACACTCACATGTGCTTCCGGCACTCATCCGACGCTTCCACGAGGCGAAAGAAACCGGGGCGAAAAGCGTCACCTGCTGGGGCGACGGCAGCCCGCTGCGCGAGTTCCTGTATGTCGACGACCTCGCCAACCTGTGCGTATTCCTTATGAAGAACTATTCCGGCAACGAGACTGTCAATGCCGGCACAGGTAAAGAGTTGACAATAAAGGAACTCACCGAGCTTGTCGCACAGATAATAGGCTATGAAGGCGAAATTTTGTGGGATACTACACGACCCAACGGAACTCCGCGCAAGCTCCTTGACGTGAGCAAAGCGACACGACTTGGCTGGACCTACACCACCGAGCTCCCCGACGGTATCCGCCTCGCCTACGAGGACTTCCTGAACAATCCCATGCGCGCCGAACGCTGACATTGAACCACGCTTCGATGATTTCTTTGTACTTTAAATTGAAATAACGGAATATTAAGTAATATTGGATATATATATATCAAAGTCGGACGTGGGTTTGAAAAAAATATAATAGTCGCCAGTAAGATTATTACTTAATCTTTAAGTGGGATGCCGGGAAAGATTTCAATGACCCGACATCCCGCTTTTCGTTTGTTAAACTGATTATTGTTCAATCTGCGGCAATAGTCTTCGGCAAAGTATGCCGCGAGGGTTCGGTTATATTGACCGAATGTTGGTATAAATGGTATAAAGTGATGGTATAATCCGTGAATGGCATTAAATTTGTGACGTTTATCGGTCGCCGGTATTGAGGGGTGAACCGATAACAGGTATTAAGCGTTTATTATTTGCACATTATTGCTTATTGAACATGAACGGATTTGGTTTAGGATTGAAAAAGATGTTATCGCTATGGGTTTCCGCCTTGATAATAGGCGGAGCCTCCTATGGATGTAAGAAGACTGTCACCGAGTTGCCTGTCATCGCGATAGAGCCTGCGCAGCAGGAGGATGTCGAGATCTATGGTGAGTATGTGGGCCGGGTAAGGGCGCAGCAGTTTGTCGAAGTCCGCGCCCGAGTCGAGGGGTATCTTGAAAAGATGCTTTTCGAGGAGGGTACTTATGTGAAGAAAAATCAGGTGCTGTTTATCATAAACCCTGACCAGTATCGCGCCAAAGTCGACAAGGCCCGCGCTCAGCTTAAAAAGGATGAGGCGCAGGCTCAGAAGGCGGAGCGCGATCTTGAGCGTATAAAGCCGCTGCATGAGCAGAATGCCGCCAGCCGTCTTGATCTTGACAATGCCGTAGCTGCATACGAGACTGCCAAGGCTGCCGTGGCTATGAGTCGCGCCGACCTTGCTCAGGCAGAGCTTGAGCTTGGTTATACTACCGTAAGGTCGCCGTTGTCGGGCCACATCAGTGAACGCAATGTCGACTTGGGTACTTTGGTGGGGCCCGGCGCCAAGTCGTTGCTGGCCACTATCGTCAAGAGCGATACGGTGCTTATCGATTTCAGCATGACGGCGTTGGACTATCTGAAGAGCAAAGAGCGCAATGTGGCTTTAGGCCAGCAGGACAAGACCCGTTCATGGCAGCCTTATGTCACCATCACTCTTGCTGACAACACGGTGTACCTGCATAAGGGTATGGTGGATTTTGCCGAGCCGCAGGTCGACCCCGAGACGGGAACATTCTCGGTGAGAGCGGAGATGCCTAATCCCGAGCGTGCCATATTGCCCGGCCAGTTTACAAAAGTGAAAGTATTGCTTGACATCAGGGAGAATGCTACCGTGGTGCCGCAGAAGTCGGTCATTATAGAGAAGGGCGGGTCGTACATCTACATCATGCGGGCCGACTCTACCGTCGAGAAGCGTTTTGTCGAGCTCGGACCGGAATTTCAGAACAATATTGTGGTCGAGCGAGGTCTTAATCCCGGTGAGAATGTGGTGGTAGAGGGCTACCACAAGCTGTCGCCCGGAATAAAGGTGAAAGTGGCCGATGCCATAGTCGAAGAAGAAAAAGAATGATGACGAGTGTATGAAGATGAGCTTTTTTATCGATCGGCCCGTATTTTCGATCGTTATATCCATACTTATAGTGATCATAGGCATTATAGGCATGACTATGCTGCCTATCGACCAATACCCGCAGATAACCCCTCCTGTGGTAAAGATCAGCGCGTCTTATCCCGGGGCGAGCGCATTGACCGTGTCGCAGGCTGTGGCTACCCCCATAGAGCAGGAACTCAACGGCACGCCCGGCATGCTTTATATGGAGTCGTCAAGTTCAAATTCAGGCGGCTTCTCCGCGACGGTGACCTTTGACATATCGGCCAACCCCGACTTGGCCGCTGTAGAGATACAGAACCGTATAAAGCTGGCCGAGTCGCGACTGCCGGCAGAGGTGGTACAAAACGGCATTTCGGTGGAGAAGCAGGCTCCGAGCCAGCTGCTGACCATATGCCTGACTTCGACCGATCCGAAGTTTGACGAGATATATCTGAGCAATTTCGCCACACTCAATGTGCTTGACTTGTTGCGCCGCATACCCGGAGTAGGGCGTGTGTCCAATATCGGCAGCCGCTACTATGCCATGCAGATATGGGTGCAGCCTGACAAACTTGCCAATCTCGGCATAACCGTAGGCGACCTTCAGAAAGCCCTTAAGGACCAGAACCGCGAGTCGGCGGCGGGAGTGCTCGGACAGCAGCCTGTCAAAGGACTTGACATAACCATACCTATCACGACGCAGGGACGACTGTCGTCGGTAAGCCAGTTTGAGGATATAGTGGTCAGGGCCAATCCCGACGGTTCTATAATAAGATTGCGCGATGTGGCCCGTATATCGCTCGAAGCGCAGTCCTACAATACGGAGAGCGGCATAAACGGCGAAAACGCCGCGGTGCTTGCCATATACATGCTGCCCGGAGCCAATGCCATGGATGTCGCCACCCGTGTCAAGGAGGCCATGAAGGAGATCAGCTCGAGTTTTCCCGACGGGTTAAGCTACGACATACCGTTTGACATGACCACCTATATATCGGAGTCTATCCATGAGGTGTACAAAACTCTTTTCGAGGCATTGTTTCTTGTTATTTTCGTCGTCTATCTGTCGTTGCAGAGCTGGCGTGCCACTTTGATTCCGCTTATCGCCGTACCTATATCTCTTATCGGTACTTTCGGCTTCATGCTTATATTCGGCTTCTCGCTCAACATGCTTACCCTGCTCGGCCTTGTGCTCGCTATCGGTATCGTGGTCGATGACGCCATTGTGGTTGTTGAAAACGTGGAGCATATCATGTCTACCGAGGGCCTGTCGCCATATGAAGCTACCAAGAAGGCTATGACGGGCCTTACCAGCCCTATCATAGCCACGTCGTTGGTCCTCGCCGCGGTGTTTGTGCCCGTAAGTTTCCTCGGCGGTATCACGGGGCAGCTATACCGGCAGTTTACCGTGACTATCGTTGTGTCGGTGCTTCTGTCGGCTGTCGTGGCTCTGACGCTGAGTCCGGTTATGTGTTCACTTATTCTGAAGCCGGCAAAAAAGGGTGAAAAGAAAAATATAGTGTTCCGTAAGATAAACAAATGGCTGGCTACGGGTAACGACAAATTTGTAAGTGTGATCGGTGTCACCATAAAACATAAAAAGCGTGTGCTCGTCGGATTTGTGACCATGATAGCCGTCATACTTGTCATAAATCATCTTATGCCGTCAAGTTTCCTTCCGGTCGAGGATCAGGGATACTTCAAGGTTGAGCTTGAACTGCCCGAAGGAGCTACGCTTGAGCGTACACGCACTATCACGGAGCGTGCGGTAGCCTATCTTATGACCAATCCTGCGGTGGAGTACGTGCAGAGTGTGGCCGGAAGCAGCTCGCAGGTGGGAAGCAGTCAGGCGCGCAGCGAGCTGACGGTAATACTCAAGCCGTGGGAAGAGCGTGATGACGAGACTATCGACGACATAATGGCCGTAGTGCGGAAAGACATGGAGCAGTATCCGGAGTGCAAGATTTATCTGTCGAGGCCTCCCGTCATACCCGGTCTCGGCACGTCGGGCGGTTTCGAGATGCAGCTTGAGGCGCGCGGCGACGCCACTCTTGATGACCTCGTCAATGCCACCGACACTCTTATGCGATACGCTTCGGCACAGAAGTCCATCACCGGGCTGTCATCATCGTTACAGGCCGACATACCCCAGCTTTACTTTGATGTCAATCGTGACAAAGTGAAGTTTTCGGGAGTGCCGTTGGCCGATGTGTTTTCGACCATGAAGGCTTACACCGGATCGGTGTATGTCAACGACTTCAACATGTTTAACCGTATCTACCGCGTATATATTCAGGCTGAGGCTCCTTATCGCGAGCATCGCGAGAATATCAACCTCTTTTTTGTCAGGGGAAGCGGCAATACCATGATACCGCTTGCTTCGCTGGGTTCAACTTCCTATACTACAGGCCCGGGCAATATAAAGCGGTTCAACATGTTTAATTCTTCGGTCATAAGGGGCGAGGCCTCCAAGGGCTACAGTTCGGGTGAGGCTATGTCGGCTCTTGAAAAGATAGCTTCCGAAAAACTGCCTGAAAACATAGGAGTGGAGTGGAGCGGACTGTCGTTTCAGGAAAAGCAGGCCGGCGGCAAGACCGGACTTGTGCTTGCATTGGTATTCCTTTTCGTGTTTCTGTTCCTCGCCGCTCTGTATGAGAGTTGGACTGTGCCTGTGGCGGTATTGCTGTCGTTGCCTGTGGCTGCTCTGGGGGCTTACATAGGCGAGTGGATGTGCGGGCTTGAGAATGACATATATTTCCAGATCGGTCTTGTCATGCTGATGGGTATGGCGGCTAAAAACGCCATACTTATCGTGGAGTTTGCCAAGGAGCAGACCGACAAGGGAGTCGATGCGCTTCAGGCTGCCATTTATGCCTCGCGGCTTCGTTTCCGGCCCATTCTTATGACGTCGCTCGCATTTATCCTCGGCATGCTTCCTATGGTGCTCGCTTCGGGCCCGGGCTCCGCAAGTCGTCAGGCTATAGGTACGGGTGTGTTTTTCGGAATGATATTTGCCGTAGTGTTCGGCATATTGCTCGTACCATTTTTCTTTGTGTTGATTTACCGTAGTGTCATGAAATTTAAAAAGCGTGTGACGTCAAAGTCCGCGTGATAAAAATTATGAAAGTCATGAGATTTAATATCATAATAGCGTCGCTGGCAGTCATGGTGCTGTCGCTTGGCTCCTGCAAGCTGGGACAGAAGTATGTACGTCCCGACATGCCTTTGCCGGAGAATCTCGGTGTCACGGCCACTACCGATACCTTTTCCATAGCCGACCTCGGCTGGTGGGATATTTATACCGATACCATACTCCAGCGTCTGATCAAGCAGACGATGGAGCACAATAAGGACCTGCGCATAGCCGATGCGCGCATAAAGGAGCTTGCCGCCCGTAAGCGCATAGAGTTTGCCGGCCTCTTCCCCGAAATCAACGGCAGCCTCTATACGCAGAAAGAGGGGTTGAATTATGGAGGCGATAATTTCAAGAATGATCCCGAGTATGGCCTTAAGGCGGCCATGAGCTGGGAGCTTGATCTGTGGGGCAACAAACGGTGGGCCAATGAACGCGGAAAAGCCGAGTTTATGTCGGGTATAGAGAACCGCAGGGCTTTGACCATGAGCCTTGTCGCCGATGTGGCGCAGGCATATTATGAACTCGTCGCGCTTGACCACGAACTTGCTATCGTGAAGCAGACTCTTGATGCCCGCAGAGAGAGTGTGAGGCTTGCCAAACTGCGTTTTGAGGGCGGCCTTACGTCCGAGACTGCCTACCAGCAGGCTCAAGTGGAGTATGCACGTACGGCTACGCGTGTACCCGTACTCGAACGCGACATAACTATGAAAGAAAATGAGATCTCTTTTATTGCCGGAGAATTTCCTTCCGGTATCGAGCGGTCATCACGCATAGATATGCGTCTGCCCGAAGAGTTGCCTGTCGGTATTCCTTCCACTCTGCTTGAACGGCGTCCCGACATACGTGCGGCCGAACAGAAGCTCATTGCCGCCAATGCCGCGGTGGGGGTGGCCTATACCAATAGATTTCCGCGTCTTGCTTTGACCGGACAGCTCGGAGTCGAAAGCGATGAGTTTTCCAGCCTGTTTAAGTCGCCCATGCATTTTCTGAGCGCGAGCTTGCTCGGGCCGCTGTTTGATATGGGGCGCCGTCAGAGTACTTATCGCGCACAGCAGGCTGTTTACGAACAAGAGTGCTACGCTTATGAGAAAGTTGTGCTCAATGCTTTCAAAGAGGTGCGCGACGCTATCGTGGCCTATAACAAGGCCCGTGACATATACGAGACTATGGCCCAGCTTGTACACGCATCAAAAACCAATATGGATCTTGCCCAGCTGCAGTACATAAACGGAGTCATAGGCTATATCGATGTACTTGACGCACAACGCAGCTATTTCGATGCGCAGGTAGGGCTTAGCAATGCCGCGCTCTACAAGCGCCTTGCCATGGTACAGCTTTACAAAGCTCTCGGAGGCGGTTGGTAGCGGTTTACGGGCTTTTCACGGAGTTATGATGTCACACGGCTCGTCATGGCCGGGACGCTCGAAGCCGATGTAAAACTTATCTATCATGTCATCGGTGACTATCGCGGCGTCGGGTCCCGGTGTCAGATTACGTTTGCCAAGCCGGGCCTTAAGCACTTCAACAGGTGTGTCGAAGTATATAAGTGTGTATCCGGCGCCGGCCGATGACACGTACTGCCGGTAGAAGTCGCGCTTCGCTCGCTTGCACAGCGGCGAGTCAACGATTACTTTACGCCCTGCGGTTATAAGGCGGCGCAGTTCTTCCAGCAGGCTCTTTTCGGCATTGTCGCGGTATTCGTTATATCTGTCCTCGGGATAGTCTATGCCGCACAATCCGTGCTCACGCCACATAATCCGGTCTACCGAAAGGCGTATGTAGCCTGACAACTCCATTTTACGGGCAAATGTGGTCTTTCCCGACCCGGAGATGCCGCAAAGCAGCAGCACCTGATTATAGCTCTCCGTCATGTACTTTTCTTCCTGCATATTCATATCGTGCAAAAGTATAAAAATATCATGTTTTTTATATACTTTTGCGTATAAAATAGAATGGTAATATGGCATTACGATATATACTGTATTTTATGCTTTTGGCCCTGCCGTATAGTATTTACGCGTCAGAACCGGTCAAAGAGACTTATGTGTTTGATGTGACAGCCGACGGCGACACTCTGCGTCTTGACCGTTATCCGGCTGTCAAAAGTGCCGATAACAAGGGGCAGGTCCTTATTTTCGCTTTCGGGGGAGGTTTTCGTGGCGGTAGCCGCGACAGCGCTTCGTTCATGCCGTTTTTCCGTTTTCTTGTAGAAAATGGTGTCACGGTGGTGTCGACCGACTATCGGACGGCGCTTAAGAATGTGGACCCGGCCCGGTTGTCGACTCCGCAAGGTTTTAAAGATGCTTTGTATGAAGCCATATCGGAGGCTGTTACCGATTTTTACAAGGCCACGGCCTTTGTCATAGAACACTCTTCGCTATGGAACGCGGACAGTACTGAAATTATAGCGTGCGGGTCGAGCGCCGGAGCCATAACCGTGCTTCAGGCCGAGTACGGCATAAGCAACGACATGGTTCCGCCGGGGTTGTTGCCTGACGGTTTCAACTATGCCGGAGTTATAGCTATGGCGGGTGCCGTGTGTGCGGAGGGCGTCCCGGTCTGGAATACCGATTCCGCTCCTATAATGCTTTTTCACGGCGATGCGGACTGTGTGGTGCCTTTTGAGAAAGCCGTAATCGACGGATTCGGATTGTGGGGTTCCTCTACAATCAGCAGGGAGCTGTCGGGCAGGGGAGTACCGCATGTGTTTCATATAGTACGTGGCGGCGGTCATGAGGTGTCGGGCACACCGATGTCGCGCTACAAGGGCGAGATACTTGACTTCATTCATCGCACAGCCACACCCGGTTCGTGCCGTATTGTTACTGTCGAGGAAAAAACTCCCGGATGTGAGAACTATAAGACCGATTTTACGATAGAGGATTACCTTAGGTCCAATATGTAGAAAGATGTATATGAGACCGAAAGTGTCAAACCGAGCGAGAGGATACGTGGCAGGTGCAGTGGCCGCCGCTTCATACGGGGTCAACCCGTTGCTGGCGCTTCCGCTTTTTGCCGTGGGCGTGAATTCCGATTCTATGCTCTGTTACCGCTATGTGCTTGCGGTCATAATGCTCGGCGTGTTCATGGCCGTCATGCGTAAGAGCTTTCGGCTTACCCGACGACAGATACCGTTGATGGCTCTGTTTTCAATCCTTTTTGCATGCTCGTCGCTGTTGCTTTTTGAAAGCTATCGTTATATGGATGTCGGTATCGCATCCACGATACTGTTTGTTTACCCGGTATTTGTAGCCATAATAAACACACTGTTTTATCGTGAACGGCTTTCCGTGGTGACTGTCTTGTCGATAATTCTGGCTTTGGGCGGTATAGTATTGCTATATTTCGGTGGAGATTCCGAGGCCAATCTGAGCGTTACCGGTACTGTGCTGGTCATATTCTCGGCCGTGGCCTACGCCCTCTATATGGTGGCGGTCAACCGCACGTCGCTGCGTTCAATACCCTCTATGACGCTAACGTTTTATTCCGTGTTTTTCGGACAGGCGGTGTTTTTAGTACGTATCCTGTTCTGTTCGGGATTTACTCCGGTCGAAGGGGCGTTGCCGTGGGTTTGCGCCGTGTCACTCGCCTTGTTCCCGACGGTGATATCGCTCCTGACTATGGCAGTGGCTATTCATGACATAGGTTCGACGGCGACCGCCATTCTCGGTGCACTTGAGCCTGTGACGGCCCTTATAATCGGAGTCTGTGTCTTTGGCGAGAGGCTTACGGGACCTGCCGTAGCGGGTGTGGTCATGGTACTTGTGGCTGTCACTCTGCTCGTTCTGTCAAAACCTCTGGTCAGGATATTAAGGCAATTGTCGGTAAGACTGCACGTCATAAAAATAAATTGAACCAATTAACCATAAAAACCATTTAATTATGAAACAGATAATTTTATTGTCTCTACTTATTATGACTATGCTCGGTTGTAAAAATAATTCTCCTGCTGTCAATGACGTATCGAATACAGACGAGGCCTCTGTAGTTCTTGACGCTATAGCTACACGTACAAGTATAAGAAGTTATGTTCCGGACCGTACGGTACCGGCCGATACCGTGACTCTGCTGCTTAAGGCTGCGATGGCGGCACCTACTGCCGTAAATAAACAACCGTGGGCTTTTGTCGTCGTTAACGAACGGGCCATGCTTGACAGCCTTGCCGCCGTGCTTCCGTATGCACGTATGCTGACGCATGCACCTTTGGCGATAGTGCCCTGCGGCGATATGACCCGGGCCCTTGAAGGTGACGGACGCGACTTCTGGATACAGGACGTGTCGGCTGCTACGGAAAATATGCTTATCGCAGCCCATGCACTTGGACTGGGTGCTGTATGGACAGGTGTATATCCCGATACCGAACGTGTCAATGATGTACGTAAGGTGCTTGGTATGCCTGACGAAATCATACCGTTATGTGTAGTGCCTATCGGTTATCCTGAAGGGGAGCATGCCCCGAAAGACAAGTGGGACGAGGCCAAAGTACGATATAACAAGTGGTGACTGCGACGTCACATGGGGTCCACGTCATAGTATACTTGAAGCGAGCGTAAGGCCGGGTCGGTCATGAATTCTTCGTAGACCGACCGAAGCAGCGCTTTTACTTTACGCATGGATGCGCTTGTCTCTACCTTTAACATGATCTTGCGTATGTAGAGCGACTGGATGCGGGCCACATGCGGTTCGTCGGGCCCGAACACCCGGTTGCCGAACAGCACGCGCAGCCTGTCGCCATAACGGGCCGCCGCATCTATAAGGCGCTCAAGGTCACGGTGTTTCAGATATACGTTTATCACTCGGGTATAAGGCGGGTAGTTGTAGCGCCGCCGTTCATTCAGCTCATGTTCGTAGTAGCCTTTGTAGTTATGGCTCTGTACAAACGACAGTATCGGGTGGGCAGGCTGTGAGGTCTGTATGACGACAAGCCCTTGTGTGTTACGGCGTCCGGCACGTCCGGCAACTTGTTCAAGCATATTGAACGCTCTTTCCGAGGCTCTGAAGTCGGGAAAGTTGATGAGGGTGTCGGCGTTGAGTACGCCTACCATGCTCACTTTGTCGAAATCGAGCCCTTTTGTGACCATCTGGGTCCCGACAAGTATCTGTGATTTGCCTTTGGAGAAATCCTCAATTATGTTTTCGTAGCTGTCCTTGTTGCGCGTTGTGTCAAGATCCATCCGCGCTATTTTGGCACCGGGAAATGCCGAGTCTGCTATGTCTTCTATGCGCTCAGTGCCATATCCGTGCACTTCGATGGCGGGTTCCTTACATGAGGGGCATATGGTCGGCAATTTGTATGTGGCTCCGCAGTAGTGGCATACCATCTCGCCCGCACGTCTATGATACGTGAGCGACACGTCGCAGTTCTGGCACTTGGGCACATACGCGCATCGGCTGCATGTGACTACCGGCGCGTAGCCCCTGCGGTTATGAAACAGTATTATCTGTTCGCCGCGGCTTAATGCCTCGCGCGACAGCCGCCCCATTTCGACTGTCATAGGGCCGGTGGTATGCTGACGGCGTCGCTCCTCTACAGTGTCGATGATTTTTATGGTCGGCAACCGCACTCCTTCGAAGCGTTCTGACAGAGTGACGAGACCGTAGCGTCCGTTGAGAGCCTTGTAGTAGGTTTCTATAGACGGAGTGGCGCTGCCGAGGAGCGTCTTTGCCCCGTGCATTGACGCGAGCACTATGGCGCAGTCGCGAGCGTTGTAGCGGGGGGCCGGGTCAAACTGCTTGTAACTTGACTCGTGCTCTTCGTCGACAATGACCAGCCCGAGTTTTGAAAATGGCAGAAACAGCGAGGAGCGTGCGCCTAAAATGACACACGGGCCGGAGTCGTGCAGAATACGTTTCCACAGGTCGACCCGTTCGTTGTCGGAGAATTTTGAGTGGTATATTATGACTTTGTTGCCGAATACTTTCTGCAATCGTCGCGTAAGCTGTGTGGTAAGGGCTATCTCCGGTACAAGAAACAGAATCTGCTCTCCTTTATTAAGCACATAGTCGATAAGGTGTATGTACATCTCGGTCTTGCCGCTTGATGTCACGCCGTGGAGCAGTATTATGTCTTTCTCAAGGAAGCCGTTATGTATTTCGCTCAAGGCTTTGTTCTGCGCCTCGCTTAATACGGGTAGGCGGCCAAGATCGGTGCCGAGGTAGCGGAAGCGGTTTATTTCACGGGTGAAAATCTCGATAATTCCCTTTGAGGCCAGAGCCGATGCTATGGCCGATGACAAGCCGGTGGATTCAAGAAGAGTGGATCGGGGTATGTCGTCGCATTCTCCGGTGCGGCCCCTTTTGTTGAGTGCGTCAATAAGCGCTATCAACAGTTTTTCTTGCTTGGGAGCGCCCTTTACGGCGTCAAACGCCGCATGCATGGCCTCGTCATCATGTCGGTTGACGGCAAGTCGCAGGTATGTCTCTTTTTTTGAACGATAGCGTTCAACCAGTTTTTCCGATACCATGACTATGCCCTTCTCAATCATCTTGGCTGTTATGGTCTCCGCATTCTGCAGCCCGGTGCGTTTCTCTATGTCGCCGAGCGGCATGCGTCCGCTGTGGTCGAGTATCTGTACTATTATGGCCTCGCGTTCGGTAAGACGCTCGTCCTCATTCTCTTCGTAATCGGGATTCAGTTCGATGAATGTCTCGCTTTCGATTTTAAGACCGGCCGGCACGGCAGCTTTATACACGTCGCCTACGGCGCATAGATAGTACTCCGATATCCATTGCCATAACTTCAGCTGCGGGTATCGTAATACCGGACCGTCGTCAAGTACTGATACGATGTCTTTCAGCTCGAAATCTTTCGGTGCCACGGGCGTAAGCGATGACACTATGGCGGTGTAGTACTTTTTGCGGCCAAACGGTACTATTACCCTATAGCCTACGCCTATTTTATTTGTAAGATTGGCGGGTATGTTGTATGTGAATGTCCCGTAAAGCGGCAAAGGTAATATGACTTCGGCATATTGTCGGGTCTCTTCAGGCATAGGCTGTTTTTATTTAGTATCTAATACTTAGTCAAAGATACATATAAAAAACGAAAGTGTAAAGATAAATCATTATATTTGTGTATGAGAAAACTTGTCATGATCAAACATACAATAGTGCTTGCGGTGATGCTTATGTCATCATGGACTGCCGTGTCGCCCTGTACATCGGCTATAGTGGACCGTCGTGTCGCCCGTGACGGATATGCGATGTTGTGGAAGCATCGCGATACGGGCAATGAAAATAATTTTGTGGCGCGTGTCGAGGCAAAGACGCCCGGCGACTTTGATTATGTGGCTCTGTTCAATGCGGGCGACTCTCTTTTTTCCGAGGCTTGGGCTGGAATGAACAGAGCCGGTTTCGCAATAATGAATACCGCGTCATATAATCTGGTCCCGGATACCGCGTCATATCGTGACCGCGAGGGTGTGGTTATGACGGCCGCTTTACGCAGTTGCAGTACATTGTCCGATTTTGAAGCGTTACTCGAATCGTTGCCCAAGCCGTTGGGCGTGCAGGCCAACTTCGGAGTGCTTGATGCCTCCGGTGAAGGTGCCTGTTATGAGACTCATGACGGCGGCTATGTGAAATATGCCCTTTCCGATACCCCCGGGGGTGTGCTTTATCGTACCAATTACTCTTATTCGGGCGACTCTGTGTCAGGGTTCGGCTATATTCGCGAATGTAATGCCCGGCACCTGCTTGAACCGTATCGTGTCATGGGCACTATCGCCCCGGAGACTTTTACGGAGGTGTTGTCGCGCAGTTTTTATCACTCTCTTCTGGACTGCGACATGGAGGACTCCGGACGAGAGTGGATTGTGGATCAGGATTTTATACCGCGCAATTCGTCGAGCGCGTCAGTAGTGATAGAGCAGCGCGGCGACGGATGTGCCGTTATGTGGACAGTGATAGGTTATCCGCCATGCTCATACGTGCTTCCCGTGACGGTTGACAGTGTGCCGCCCGAGCTGCAGCCTGATGCCGTTACCGGCCGGAGTTCTCTTTGCGATGAGGTCGTGAGACGTAAAAACGAGGTGTTCCCTATAAAACGCGGAAGCGGGAACAGGTATATAAACCTTCCCCGCCTGCGCCATTATAATGATTCATGCAGGGCCGTAAGTATGGCCCGTTATGAGAATTTCCGCCGATTGATCAGCGCGGAGCTACAGTAGGTTCTGTAGAGGGCATTATGGCCTCTACCCCGGCTATGAGCTCCTCTTCAGTCATGAAACCGATATTGCGGTTTATGATGCCTTTGGTATTTACAAGCAGTATGGTAGGTATGGACTCCACTCCATATTGCTTGGCTATGTCGGGACACTTGTCGACATCGACCGATATAAAACGGACCTGTCCTTTATACTTTTCTGCCACCTTGTGAAAAATAGGAGAAAACTTTTTGCAGGGAGGACACCATTCGGCCCAAAAATCAACTACAACCGGTGCGGGTATAGGCTCTCCGAACTCAAGTATGTCGCCGGGTCCGAGAACGATAGGCTTGCCGCTGGCCTCAGCTATTTTTTCTTCTGTCTCGGCAGCTTCTTTTGCCTGCTTTGACGCGGAATTGCATGATGACAGAGCCATGCCTGCTACAACTGCGGCGGCCATAAGAATGTAAGATAATTTCTTCATAATATATTTATTGTGTAAATGTTGTTGGACATTCTGTTAATACGCAAAAACAAGGTGTTCCGTAGAATCGAAACACCTTGTCGTTAATTTGGTTCAAAAACTTCGTTGTACGGTGCTTAGAGTGACGATGCGAGGGCGCCGTTGGTCTTGCGCACTGCGGCTGCGCTCTTGGCGAAGAGTTCTTTCTCTGCGTCGTTGAGTTTTACGTCTACAATCTTTTCGATACCGTTGCGGCCGAGCAGACAGGGAACACCTATGCAGATGTCGTTTTCGCCATATTCACCTTCGACAAGCGCCGAGCAGGGAATGACGCGCTTCTGGTCGTGGAGCACGGCAGCCACGATAGCGGCCGATGCAGCGCCGGGAGCGTACCAAGCTGAAGTGCCGAGAAGACCTGTAAGGGTAGCGCCGCCTACCATAGTGTCGGCAGCCACTTTGTCAAGGGTCTCCTTGTCAAGAAGCTGGCTTACGGGTATTCCGCGGTAAGTAGCGTAACGGGTCAGAGGTATCATTGTGGTGTCGCCGTGTCCGCCGATGACCATACCCTCGACTTCGTTGGGGTTGGCGTTAAGGGCTACGCTAAGGAAGTATTTGAAGCGAGAGCTGTCGAGAGCGCCGCCCATGCCGATGATACGATTCTTGGGCAGACCCGAAGTCTTGTGGATGAGGTAAGTCATGGTATCCATGGGGTTGGACACGCATATGATTATGGCGTTGGGAGAGTGTTTGAGTACATTGTCGGTTACCGATTTTACGATGCCTGCATTGACACCGATAAGCTCTTCACGGGTCATGCCGGGCTTGCGGGGTATACCAGAAGTGATGACAACGACATCAGAACCTTCGGTCTTTGAATAATCGTTGGTCACGCCGGTCATACGGGTATTGATGTTAAGCAGATTGGCTGTCTGCATGATGTCCATAGTCTTACCCTCGGCAAGGCCTTCCTTGATGTCGATGAGAACGACTTCGTCAGCTACATTGTTAGCCACCAAAACATTGGCGCAGGTTGCGCCTACGTTGCCGGCTCCTACTACTGTTACCTTTGACATAATTACTTGATTTATTTGGTTAAAAATTCAGGTACAATTATTGTGATGCAAAAATAGGGAAATATTTCTTTAAATGAAAATTTTGCCTGAAATATAACATAAAAAATAATACACTTCAGGAAGGGTGGTAATCGTGGCTTTGCCGGTCGTTGCCGATTACATATGTCAGGGATGGAAAGGGGCGGAGCTTTCGCGTATGATGACGGGCTGCGAACTGTCGGTGAGGTCAACGACGGTAGAGGGGATGACCGAACCGTCGCCGCCGTCGATCATTAGATCTATGTCGTCGTTGTAGCGGAGCGCTATGGCTTCGGGCGACACGGCTTCTTCAGGCTCGTCAATGTCATACTGTATCGAGGTCGACAGCAAAGGATTGCCGAGACGTCGGGCTATGGCTGTGGCTATGGCATTGTCGGGAATGCGCACGCCCACTATCTTCCGGCCTTTGAATACCTTGGGCAGAGTACTTGCTGTGGGCAGCAGAAATGTATACGGACCGGGCAGATATTGCTTCATATACTTGAATGCCCTGTTGTCGATGCGTGCATATTCGGCGGCCTGCGATATGTCGGTGCATATTATGGACAGATTGGTCTTCAACGGATTGATGCCTTTCAGCCGGCATATGCGTTCTACGGCATGGCCGTTAAGCGCGTCGCACCCTATGGCGTAGAGCGAGTCGGTAGGGTAGATTATTATGCCTCCGTCAGTAAGAGTCTTGACGATGTGGTCAAGGTACTTCTCATTGAGGCTTGTGGGGTACATTTTAAGCGGTGTCATGGTCAGAATGGTTTACGGTATTTGTCGGGGTTGGTGTCGTCAAGAATACTCAGGTACGAGTTGTAGCGCGACTCGGCTATGCGGTGGTCGGCAAGGGCTTCGAGCACGGCGCAGCCCGGCTCGTGGGTGTGGGTACAGTCGCCGTAACGGCAGTCATGTGATATTTTGAATATCTCGGGGAAGAAGTGGGCTATCTCGTGGCGGTCGAAGTCGATGGTGCCGAAGCCTTTTATGCCCGGAGTGTCGATGACCCATCCGCCCTCGGGGAGCGGAAACATCTCGGAGAATGTCGTCGTGTGCATGCCCGTGTCGTGTATGTCGGATATGGCGGCGGTACGCAGGTCGAGTTCAGGCAACAGGTCGTTTATGATAGTGGATTTGCCTACACCCGAGTTGCCTGACAGGAGCGATACTTTTCCGGTCATGCGCAGTCGCAGGTCATCTATGCCGGCGCCTGTCTTTGCCGATACCTCGATGACGTCATAACCGATAGAGCGGTAGAGGTACACGACGGCTTCGCAGTATTCGCGTTCGTCGGCGCCGGTGAGCAGGTCGGTTTTGTTGATGACTATGGTGACCGGTATGCGGTAGGCTTCGGCCGAGGCCAGAAACCGGTCGATAAAAGTGGTCGAGGTCACAGGGTGGGCGAGAGTGACCACAAGAAACGCTCTGTCGACGTTGGCCGCTATTATGTGGGACTCTTTCGACAGATTGCTCGCGCGTCGTATGATGTAATTCTCGCGCGGCTGTATTGCGGTGATGTAGGCGTTGCCGTCGGGATTGACGGTTATGGTGACTTTGTCGCCGACAGCCACAGGATTGGTCGTACGTATGCCTTTTAGTCTGAAATTGCCCTTGACCTTGCATTTTACGTCGGCTCCTTCGTCGGTATGTACCACATACCAGCTGCCGGTATTTTTTATGACAAGCCCTTCCATTATTATTCGCCTATTATAGTTATGACAATTTTACGCGGCCCTCCGTAGTCGCGGAATTCACATAGATATATGCCCTGCCACATGCCGAGATTAGGACGCCGTCCGGTGACGGGTATGGTTAACGACGGGCCGACAAGCACCGACTTGGCATGAGCCGGCATGTCATCGGAGCCCTCCATGGTATGCAGATAATATGGCGCGTTCTCCGGTACCATCCGGTCAAATATGGCCGCAAGGTCGCTCCGTACGTCGGGATCGGCGTTTTCATTAAGTGCCAGTGCAGCCGATGTATGTTTTATGAGCAGGTTGACAATGCCTTTTGAGGGCAGGTCGGTCAACTCTTTCTGTATGTCGCCCGTCACGAGGTGTACGCCTCTTTTCCGGGGAGCAAGTGTAATCTCTTTCTGTAGTACCATAATACAAAGATAGAGTAAAAACTGTAAGCTGACAAAATCCGGAGCCGTTTTTGCCGCCATGCGGCTCATCGGGAAAAGTCTACATTGCGGGAGGCTGATGTAAATGTAGTCCAATTAATAACATATGTGGGCGGGATATTGATTAAATTCGCACAGTGAAAAAATCGGCATACTGTTGTTACAAACCGCAAGGGTGTGCGTTTACACGATAGAAACGACCAAAAAAGCAATGGATCAACATCAACTGACATCGACGTTTTTGAGGCTCAGGGCCGGACTCGGCCGGTGCGCCGCGCGTATGCTCGGTGACGACGATGCCGCGGATGATGCTCTCCAAGATGCTTTTTTCAGGCTTTGGCAACGTCGTGACGCAATTAAAACCGAAAAGGATGCGGCGGGCCTGTCGGTTACGGCTGTACGGCATGTGGCTCTTGACATGCTACGGCGCAGGAAGGTGAGGATTGCCGTGAGCATGGATGAAGCCGGCGACATAGCGGCCTCCGACGACGTGGATGACCGCGAGGAGCTGTATGCCCGTATAAAGTCGATAATAGACAAGCATCTAAGTCCTCGCCAACAGGCTGTGTTGAGAATGCATGACATTGAAGGGATGGCCTATTGCGATATTGCCGAAGAGATGGGAACGACACAGGAAAACGTAAGGATGATACTGAGCCGGGCCAGAAAAACGATAAGAGAAATATATAAGAATACCGGATATGAATAAACCTGAAGATAAACGACAGTCGGTGCGTGGGCTTGAGCTATTGGCGCAGCGCTATTTTGATTGCCTTCTTGACGAGGACGAGGAGGTGCGGTTTCTGCGCCGGCTTGCTATGACGGACGAGTCAAGTCCTGTTCTCGATGAGGCCCGTGCCGTAGCCGGATACTGTGCGGTTGGAAAACGCCGCTCCGCAAAGACCTTTGCACCGGTAAGAAGACTGTTGCAGATGGCCGCAGCGATAGCCGTTGTCGTTGCTGTGGCGGCAGGGTACATGACTTATGGTGAAATGCCGCGGGGAGAGTGCTATGCATATGTAGGCGGACAACGGGTCGATAATGATGACGATGTGTTCAGTATCATGCATCGTGATTTGTCGGCGATTGAAGAGGCTTCGTCCGATATAGGACGTGACGTAAGAATACAGATGCAGACTGTGGGCAACGCTTTTGACGAAATCGAATTTTAAAAATGGTGCGATATGAAACTTAACGCATTGATATTGACTATAGCTATGTCGTCGGCCTTGACTGCCGGTGCGCAGGATGGACTGAATATAAACAGTCTGTTTAACGGACCATACCGCGACAATGTGCACGCTACCGAAACCGTGATAAGCGGCTCGGGCTTGTGGGAATATAATCTTTCGGTGTATCATAGCCTCACTTTGTCGGGGCTGCCCGGTGAGGTGTCGGTGTTTGAGGCGGCGGTTATGAAGGATGCCGCAGGGGCTTTGGACAAAGAGGTGGCGTTTCGCAACGGCAGGCTTTATTACGGTTATTATACGCTCAAGCCGGTGCCGGACAGTGAGTTGAACCGCTATCTGTTTTATCTGAACCAGCACGCCGTGGGCAAGGACAAACTGATACTTATCTATATCGAGGGGCGTGCCGGAAGGACCGCGGTCAAAAGAATGTTGAAAAAATAAATGTAATATATACGATACAATGAAAAAGAGATTTGCAATGTTGCTTATGGCGGTTTCGGCTGTGGCTGTGTCGGCGCAACAGACTGAGCCGGCCGATACGCTGCTTGTGGCCGATAAGGCTGAACAGGTGACCGTGACTTCGACGGGAAAAGGAGTGGTGGTGACGATAAACAACTATGACGGTGAGTCGACCGATTATGTTTACCGTTCGCAAGTGACCGACAGTGTATCTGACAATGATGAATGGATACTGAACATACCGGGCTTTGTGAAAAAGTCGCGCCGGGGATATGGCGGCACCGAAGAGGTCAGCTACGGCATCTATATGGGATTTATAAACTCGTTTGATACTCCTGACAATCTGAATCTTGCCATGGGCCGCTCCATAGAGTGGGGCATACTCAATCTGCTCGGTTGGGAATACCGTCCGTGGCGCAACGGCCCGCGATGGTCGGTGGGATTGGGCTTCGGCTTCAAGAGCTACCGTACTCACAAGGGTGGAACCCGATTTTACAAAAACTCTGACGGCGACTTTGTAGTCGACGGCTATCCCGATGACACTCAAGGCCGTCACTCGCGACTTCAGATATTTCATCTGAATGTGCCGTTGATGATGACTCAGCGTATCTATCGCAAATGGGGAGTAAGGCTTGGAGCGGTGGTTAACTTCAATCTGCATGCGTCGGCCAATTCGTGCTACGACTACGATGGTATAGAGATAAAGGAGTCGTACAAGAGGCTTCAGCAACGTAAGGTTTCCGTCGATTTTATGGCATCGACCGGTATGATAGGCATTTTTTCGGTTTATGTGAAGTACTCGCCTGTCAGTGTCATGAAGACGGGTTGCGGGCCCGATATTAAGTCGTTTTCGGTTGGAGTTATGCTCCCGATGTAATGCGTGATATACTATTATGAAAAGGATTTTTATAGCAATGGCGGCGGCTGTGGCTGCTATGTCGGCTGCTGCGGAAGTGAATGTCGGCGAGCCTGATACGATTATGTCGGTCGATAACCCGGAGAAAATAGTATTTACCGAGTCGCCGGAGGGCATCAGACTTAAGTTGGAAGTCGCTCCTGACAGTGTGGTTGAGTATGATTATGTAAGAGAGGATAATGATGTGGCCATATCGGCCATGCGCAGAAAGCGTACGGGAGCCAGCGGACTGTCGTTGTTGTACAGGACCGGGCCGGTAGACTGGGATCTGATATTTGGAGGTATAAGTGCGGGGCTTGTCAATGCGGTCGGAGCGCCTTCGGGGTTGCATGTAGAGGCGGCAAAGTCCTATGAGTTCTCGCTGCTGTTTATTCTCGGACTGCGTGCTTACTGGAACAGTCAGAACTGGCTGACTTTCGGCGTGGGGTATAACGCGCGAAATTATGCTCTCAATTCTACCGGCCGTTTCGTCAAGACTGACGGAGCCATATCGGTGGAGCCTTATCCGGCTGATGCCCATGGGGGCAGTTCACGGTTAAGGGTGGAGACTCTGTCGATGCCGCTTATCTACGGTCGCCGTTTAGGGCGGCACTGCGGGCTGCATGTCGGACCGGTGCTTAATGTGACTACGCGTAGCAGCCTCAAGACGACCTATGAGGTAGGGCGTATCGGACATACTGATCGGGCCGGAGGCATATATGCGCATAAGGTTACGGTAGACCTGTATGGCGCACTGAGTTACCACGGGTGGGGACTTTATGTACGGTACTCGCCGATGAAGTTGATAAAAAGCGGCTGCGGGCCGCAGTTCTCCTCAATATCGACCGGAATCATCTGGGCCATGTAAAATTTGCAGGTTGGCGGCGCAGCTTAGGTGAAAAACCGCTATCTTTGCATAATTATGAGAAAAAAGATATTGTTGCCATTGGCGCTTTTATGCGTGTTTGGCCGAAGCATAGCCGGATGTTCGGGTGATGATAATCCCGACCGGACTGTCGCTCCGGAGCATATTGCAGGGCTTGAAAAGGTAGTTACCGCCACAGGACTTCCTGAACAGCTGATAAACTACGAGGGTATGGTGGTGTCGTTTAATAAGGACGCACATGTGCCTAACTGGGTGGCGTGGGAGCTGACTGCCGATGAGGTGGCCGGTACTGTGCCGCGTGCCAAGGATTTTTTTGCTGATAAATCGGTGACCGGATGTGCCAATCCGTGGGACTATTCTTACTCGGGATATGACCGCGGGCATATGGCTCCCGCAGGTGACATGAAGTGGAGTACCGTAGCCATGCAGCAGTCTTTTTGTATGACAAACATCTGCCCTCAGAATAATGACCTTAACTCCGGCGCTTGGATGCGTCTTGAGGAGAAATGCCGGGTATGGGCACAGGCCGACAGCGCTATTGTAATCGTAGCCGGACCTGTATTGAGCGATGATCTTACTGAGACTATCGGTGATACGAAGGTGATTGTGCCGCACCGGTTTTTTAAAGTTGTGCTTTCGCCTTATGCCGACCCGCCCCGGGGTATTGCGTTTATAATGAATAACGGTAAGGTGCCCGGCGGCATGCAAGCGGCGGCGGTGACTATCGATGAGGTGGAGAGAGTGACCGGACATGATTTTTTCAGTGCGCTTCCCGATGATGTCGAGGCGCAGGTGGAGTCGGAGTGCCGTTTCCACTATTGGAGTACCCTAAAGCCGAAAAAATGATTGACGATACTATTTGTGCCGTATCTACTCCTTCCGGTACGGGCGGCATAGCCGTTATAAGAGTAAGCGGTAAGGACGCCGTGGCTATTGTGGATAAAGTATGGCGCGGCAAGAAACTAAGTGGTGTGGCAAGTCATACGGCTCATCTCGGTGAAATAGTCGAGGAGAGCGGCGAGGTGCTCGACAATGCGGTGGCTACGGTGTTCAGGTCGCCGAAGTCATTTACCGGAGAAGATGTAGTTGAGGTGTCGGTGCACGGTTCGCGGTGGATACAGCGCGAGGTCGTTAATCTGCTTGTCAGAAATGGCTGCCGCTTGGCCCTGCCGGGCGAATTTACACGTAGGGCTTATGCCTCGGGCCGCATGGATCTTGCCGAGGCCGAGGCGGTGGCCGATGTCATAGCTTCATCGTCGCGGGCTGCACACCGTCTTGCCGTAAGTCAGATGAAGGGCGACTTTTCGCGGTGCCTTAAAGAGCTCCGTGGCCGTTTGCTTGACCTTGCGTCGATGCTTGAGCTTGAGCTCGACTTCTCGGAAGAGGAGGTTGAGTTTGCCTCGCGTGAAGCGTTGTCGGAGCTTGCACGGCATATACACACCGTCGTGTCGCGGCTTGCCGGCTCCTTCTCAACCGGTTCGGCCATAAAGTCGGGTATTCCCGTAGCTATCGTGGGGGCGACCAATGCCGGTAAGTCAACGTTGCTTAACCGTCTTGTCGGCGATAATCGCGCCATAGTGAGCGATATCCACGGCACCACACGCGATATAATCGAGGATATGATGGAGATCGACGGACTGCAATTCAGGCTTGTCGATACGGCCGGGTTGCGCGACACGGACGACGTTGTGGAGTCGCTTGGCATAGAGCGCACCATGGAGCAGATAGACCGCGCGTCGATAGTCATATGGGTTGTGGATTCGACGTCAGGCTGTGACGAGTTAGCCGATACTTGGGAGAGAATACGCGAGCATATCCCCGAAGACGCACATCTCGTCGTGGCATGGAATAAAAGCGATGCCGTAGCCGGACAAGAGCTGTCGGTCAACAAGATTGGTGCATTGTCATCATACATGAAGCCTTTTGCCGGCAGAATGACAGAGCTCCACATCGCAGCGTCTACCGGAGCCGGAATAGATCGGTTATGCGCCTCGCTTGTCTCAGCCTCCGGTGTCGGCGAATGGCAGGACGCGATTGTCGTTACCAACGCCCGTCACTACGAGGCACTTGTGCGTTCGCAGGAAGCCATGGCCCGTGTCATTGACGGCCTTGCCTCGCACCTCTCCGGCGATTTCATCGCGCAGGACATCCGCGAAACCATCCACTACCTCGGCGAAATCACCGGCGAAATCACCACCGACGACATCCTCGGCACCATCTTCTCCCGCTTCTGCATCGGCAAATGATGGCTTGTAAGCAGCCATAAACAACCATAGTCAATTAGAAGAAAGTCGCTGATAGCCAGCGGCTTTTCTTTTTATATGGTTTTCAGTCAAATCTGACTGGTTGCGGATTTCCAGCATCATTTTGTACCATAATTCTACCGCCGAACAATTAAGCGGACACTTCGCACTCATCATAGCGACATCTTAGACACGATGTGAGACGCTATGAGAATGTGCCAAACCGCTATAGAAGACACAGTGTGAGACGCTGTGAGAAATTGTGATACGCGTTGAGACAGAATCGACGAAATTAAAGGCGACCAATATATGGAAATCCAGAGAAAATGCCAGTGGTGCGGCAAACCATTTATAGCACACACGATGGTAACACGCTATTGCAGCAAATCGTGCAATGAAAAAGCGTACAAAGAGAAGAAGCGGAAGCAACGATTGCAGGCTTACGAGGAACGGCAAAATGAGCAGCCCATGCAGGAAGTCGGTATCGTGGGGAGCAAGTTGTATCTCTCCCCTGCCGAAGCCGCTACCCTTTTAGGTATCAGCCGGGCGACCATCTATCGCCACATGGCTGTCGGAATCATCCGGGCTTTACAACTTCGTGGGCGTACCATCATCCGCAAGTCGGACATTGAAAAGATGTTCGATAATGCTCCTGATTACAAGAAACGTAATTATGGAAGGAAGCAGACTGCACTCTATTACACCACGAATGAGGTATTGGAGAAGTACCAAATCCGAAAGAAAACCCTTTATCGCAGATGCAAGCTGTATAACATTCCGAAGATTGAGGAGGGCAATCGGGTGTTCTACAACCGTAGTCTTATAGATAAGTATTTTGCAGACCTTGCTGAGGAAATCAATCCAGCGAGTTACTATACTCCAGAGCAGGTTATGGACAAATACGGTATGAGCCGTAATGCAGTTGTCACCTTTGCCATGCGGCACAATATCCCCCGAATCAACCGCCACCACGAGGTGTATTATTCCCGTGCCCATATAGACGCGATTAAGGAAAAGCAGGAGAAGCTGAATCCCGACTATTATACCTATGATGAAATCACAGATAAATACGGACTTACCAAGATTAATATCAGCTACTATGTCAACAAGTACGACATCAAGCGGTTCAAGCAAGGAAGCCGGACAATGGTGCTGCGTTCGGAGTTTGACAAAGTTTATATTGAGCATCGCGATGGAACATATACACCCAAGAAACGGGAAAAGAAATGCGACCGGCCGAAAGAGACTTTTGTAATCCCCGAAGGCTATTACTCATCCGAACAAATTGCGACGACCTATCAGATGAACAGGAAAACCATTTGCAGGCTGTGCCGTGAAAACGACATCCCTAAAATCAGTCATGGTGGGTTCAACTATTACGAACAACTATCAGTTGACCGATTCTTTGCCAAGTACAAAGCGGCTGACAATATCAAGGAATGGATTAGTGCGGAACAAATGGAAGAAATCTACGGCATGAGCAAAGATGCCCGATGTTCGTTTGTGCATCGCCATAAAATCCCCTCCCGTGTTGTTTATGGCAAAGTCCAGTATTCCAAAGACCATATCGACATCATCAAAAACGGTGGCTTTGACCAACGGGAAAGGTATTACAGCGTAACCGAAGCGATGGAAAAATACGGCATTCGCAGGGATGATGTCTACAATTATGCGAGATACAACAGCATACGGAAGATGCACCACGGCAAGTCGATGTTCCTGCAGAAAGAGGATTTTGACAAGATTATGGCTGAAAAATCCGGCATCTGAGAATTATTCTGCACAGACAAGAATCATTTTCAATAATGGCAGTCATCAGCATTCTTTCATTGTATTGGTTTGCAACAGATTATTCACCAAATATAATATTTATCATTATGCACGAATGTAAAACTGTAACATTGAGGACAAGACCTCTAAAGAAAAACATGTTGTCGTTCTATCTGGATTATTATCCCGGTTATCGCGACAAAGAGAGTATGAAGGTAATCCGTCATGAATCTTTGGGCATCTACATTTATGCCAATCCAAAGAACCAACGGGAACAGAACTTTAATGCCGTCATGTCGGAAAAGGCGGAAGCGATCCGATGCAGACGTTTTGAATCCATCGTCAATGAACGGTATGATTTCTTTGACAAGAGCAAGATGAAAGGAGATTTCCTTGCCTATTATAAGAAGACACTCCGCAAACACGACCAGAAATGGGAGTTCGTCTATCTGCATTTCTGCAATTTCGTGGGCGGCAAATGCTCATTCGAGGAGATCGACGTGGACTTATGCAACAAGTTCAGAGAGTATCTGCTCAATGCGAAGCAACTGAGGCGTCCGGAGCGTCCCATATCACGCAATTCGGCTGTGGGCTACTGGTCTACATTCAGAGGATTCCTCAAAATACTCTATCGCAACAAGTTGATTCACTCCAATGTAAACGATTTCTTGGAGAAAATAGAACCGGAAGATGTCGTCAAAGACTATCTCAGCGTAGAAGAACTGTACAGATTGGCAGAAACGCCCTGCAAGATACCGGTACTGAAAACCGCCTCGTTGTTCTCTTGCCTGACAAGTCTGAGAATAAGCGATATTCTCACATTGCGGTGGGAAGAAATCGTTGACTTTGCAGCCGGAGGGAAATGCGTATATACTGTCACACAAAAGACAAAGACAGAAGATATTATCCCCATCAGTGACGAAGCCTTGCAATTAATCGGCTATTCCCCGGAAAAGACAGGGCTGGTATTCAAAGGATTGAAAAGATGCTGGACGCAATACCCCATGAAAGAGTGGATTCGAACTGCCGGTATCACCAAAAACATCACGTTCCACTCGTACCGGAGAACATTTGCCACCTTGCAGGCTGCTGCCGGAACGGACATCCGGACCATTCAAAGTATCATGGCGCACAAAAGCATCACCACTACCCAACGATACATGAAAGTAGTGGATAGCAACAAGCGAAAAGCCAGCAATAAAATCTCCCTGATTCGTAAGAGCTAAGGGACATAAACACCGTTTTTATATGGTTAGAGTATGATTTCTGAGTATGATTCATATTCTAACCATAATTATTTATAAATATCTGTCCAACAACCATTAGTATTTATGGTTATATGGAAATTAGTGCTGAACTTTGTGGCATAGAATTGTAAACAATCACAACTATATGGAGAATAATGTACAAGTTCAGAAAACAGCGGACATCAGCAGTCTGGTTGGTGTGGTAATCGTTTCACTCTCGGCACTCACCGCATACAATCTTGGAGAAAAGTTCAATCACTACATTCTGTTTGATGTCACCATTTTTATTATTTCTTTGGTAATGCTCATTTTGACCTTTGCCATATTCCGCAAAGTAATGGCAGGGCTTTATAAGAGTATTTCAAATAGTACTATAAATGAGCAAGTACAAAGTAATTGTTCGCAAGAGGTTAGCTCAAATAATTCTATAACAGAGACTCAACAGGTTATACAGGAACAAATGCCGGACAGTTTGAAAAAATACGAGAGCATTCTCGTGGAAGAGCAACTGAAAGAGGTGAAGCGGAAAAGAGATACCATGATAGCCATCCGTGAATATGTGGTGGAAAAGACCTCGAAATATCTGTCAAAGGAGAATATCAGCACATTATTCCACAATATCGAGTGTCTTGCCGAAAATCGGGTGACAGACTGCCAGCCAATCCATTCAACGAAAGAAGCAAAGTTCAGTTCTCCCTCTTTAAGACATTTGGCTTGGAATATCGGAGAACGGCTTGGAGTCTCCCGTCGCGACAGGGCGGTATTCATCAAATCATCTTTCCCATACGAATTGCGTAACGCTGATATAGAATATCTGGAAGCCAATTTGCGTGTTAATGCCACATGCGACATTCCTATTGACGTGCCGGACAAAGGAGATTTCCGCTTTCATAACAACACTTGAGAATTAAACCGTGCAGACGGTAATCATTCTTCCGGCTGACGAATTTCTGCAAGATTTCATTCTGTTGGTTTGCAGCATATTAATTTAAATTATTGATGATATGACTGCAACTGAGTTGACTTTTAACGACCTGCCGAAAATGGTAGGCGAACTATGCGAGCGAATCGCAAGTATGGAAAATTTGCTTAGAGACAACCTTAACCGTCAAAGCGAACCAAAGGAGAATCTGCATGTGCCTATGACGGTACAGGAAGCCTGTACTTATCTGAAAATGCCGGTCTCCACCTTTTATTACAAGATAAAGAAGGACAGCATTCCTGTAATCAAGCAAGGAAAGCACCTTTATATCTATCGTGACGAGCTCGACAAATGGCTGGAAGCATCACGCAAAACGTCAGTACCTCTCACCTATGAGGAAGAAAACGAAGCGATGTATGCCTCACATCGTCGCAAGCCTAACCCTAAAAACTGGTGAGTATGGAAACGCCAACACCCATTCAAGATCTTGCTCAGGTCACAGTGAAATGGCAAGATACCATGCTCAGTTTGGGAAAGGAGTACAAACAGGAGCCGGAAGTTCTGAAAATAGGCGGAGTGCCTGTCGGGACATTGGGAAATTTCAGCGCATCCATTGGCAAGGCTAAAAGCAAAAAGACATTCAATGTGTCTGCTATGGTGGCAGCAGCTTTGTCCGGAAAGGAAGTCCTTAACTACACAACAGATTTTCCAGAAGGAAAGAACCGCATCCTTTACATTGACACCGAGCAGAGTCAGAACCATTGTATGATTGTGATACATCGTATCATGAAACTGGCAGAGTTGCCGGCCAATGAGGATTGCGACCGTTTCTATTTTCTCGCTCTACGCAAATTCAATCCGAAGGAGCGTTTGGCTATAATAGACGATGCCATCAGTCAGATTGAGGGTCTCGGTTTCGTGGTGATTGACGGAATCCGTGACTTGGTTTATGACATCAATTCACCGAGTGAAGCCACATGCGTAATCTCCAAACTTATGCAGTGGACTGACGAGCACCAGATTCATCTTCACACCATCCTTCATCAGAACAAAAGCGATGAAAATGCCCGTGGACACATCGGCACGGAAATCAACAACA